>ERZ1047985.2394-NODE-2394-length-11809-cov-10.948613_pt1 | contig 11809 bp, 8 predicted proteins | sample MGYA00383097_ERZ1047985 | MGnify/ENA primary metagenome ERZ1047985 (study PRJEB29581, sample SAMEA5548367) | metagenome | biome: marine; feature: coastal; material: water | depth 50 m | study: Short-term variability in the microbial, nano- and picoplankton...
GGTTATTTTCTGTCCCTTTTGGGACTTTCTCAACTGATGTTTCTTATCTGCTTATCTCTGAGATGAATAGGCATCCAAAGTTTTTTTTTGAAAAAGAATTATTCTTTCACAAAACCCATTTTCCCTTGTTGGTAATCCACGAGGGCTTGTTGTATTTCTTGTTGACTGTTCATCACAAAGGGACCGTATGAGACTACTTTCTCTTCTAAGGGAGTACCGGTAAGCACTAAAAAAACACTGTCTTCTTCCGATTGGAGTAAAAAATGATCTCCATCGTCATTAAAGACAATCATTTTTGTTCCATCATCTTCCAAAACTTCCGAATCGTTGATGCGCAATTTTCCTTTGATGAGATACACCAAAGCTTGATGTCCTTCTGCGATGTCAATCGAAGCGCTTCCTTTAGCCTTGCTTACTCCCCACAACACATTGACGGGCGTCTGGGTTTTGATTTCTCCCTTTGCTCCTTTGTAGATTCCCGCGACCACTTTGATGCTTATTTTGGAAGCATCACTTTTTATTACAGGCATTTCTTCGTGTCGGATGTGTTGGTAGGCGGGCTCCATCATCTTATGGCTGCTGGGCAAGTTCAACCACAACTGAATGCCTTCGAGCACACCTCCTTTTTTTACAAAATCTTTCGTCGGTCCTTCGGCATGTACAATTCCTTTTCCTGCTGTAGTCCATTGTACATCTCCCGCTTTGACAACGCTGTGATTCCCAAGGGAATCTCGGTGCAATTGTTCTCCTTGAACCAAGAGCGTAATGGGCTCAAATCCTCGGTGTGGGTGGGGCCCCAAATCAAAAGGATTGCTCTCCGAATTTATCTGATAGGGTCCGTAGTGATGAAGGAGTATAAATGGATCGACATCGTTGATTTGAAGACTTGGCAAGGGCTGTCTCAAGCGAATGGGTCCCATATTCACAAAGTTACTTTTGCTTTTATTTTGGACGGTACTTCTTTTCATAAGGTGAAATTTAAATTCTGCACTTCTAAAGGTGTGGATTAATGAGCAAAGCGTTCAGTTAATGGAGCTTGTCTAGCAAAAAATTCAACTGTTTGGCTTCTTGCGCCGTCAACGGATCCATCAAACGCTCAATTTCATGGATGGGAATGGCTTCTAAAAGCGACAAACCCAATTTTGTGATTCCTACATAAACTACCCTTCGGTCATTTTCACAACGGTGCCGACAGACAAAATCTTTGAGACAAAGCTTGTCTACCAAGCGCGTTGTGTTTGGCGATTTTTCTACCATCCGATCTTTGACAATCTGGACGGGTATTGGATCTTTTGCGCCCCTCAGAATTCGCAAAATATTGTACTGCTGCATCGAAATGTCAAACGGCTTTAAAATAACCGAAGTTTTGTTGGTTATCCAGTTGGCCGTGTATTTGATATGCACCAATGCTTTTGCATTTTCCGAAGGAAAAGTCGATTGGATTTCTTTGGAGATATTTCCCATAGGTCTAGGCGTCAATCGTTTTTTGAAAAAGTGCGATTTGCTCGAACAGTTGTTCTTTTAGTAGGACATCTGTGATGTCAGAAGCTGTAAAGTTTTCATAGAAGGAAGGCAAGGAAAAAGTCCCCGTAATTTTGGCACCCATGTAAGGAAATCTAGATGCTGCGGCTTCCAAAACAGACTTTCCCCCTCGCGCTCCGGGAGATGTCGCGAGTAACAAAACGGGCTTTTCGCGCCATACCTTTCCCTGAATACGACTCAACCAGTCAAACGCATTTTTAAAGGCAGCCGTATAAGAGCCATTGTGTTCTGCCAAGGAAACAACAAAGCCGTCTGCACTTTCAAAAACAGCATTCATTTTTTTTATTTCAGAAGGCATGCCATTTGCCTCCTCCAAATCCACACTGTAAATTGGCAAATCATAAGCATTCAAATCTACCAAAGTCACTGCGGTGTTTTTCAACTGTGCTGCCGCGTACTTCGCCAACTGTTTGTTGATCGATTTGCGACTATTGCTCCCGCCTAATACAATGATGTTCTTCATATTTTAACTTTTGATTTCCTAACAAAAATAGGGGAAAAAAAATTAATTACCTTGTAAAATAAATACATGGTAAGTAAAAAGGTGTTTGTCAGGACTATTTTGTAATTTAGCCGCATCAAAACAAAGCACCTCAATGGATATCAATTTCAATACAAACGAAGATTTCAACAAACTTCAAACTTCAGATTTAAGAAAAAAACTTCATGAGATCTACCAAGGTGGTGGGGAGAAAAAAATCAAAAAAATTCACGCAAAAGGAAAGTTAACCGCTCGAGAACGCATCGCTTACCTCTTGGACAGTGACGAAGCAGCGATTGAGATTGGTGCATTTGCCGGAGAAGGCATGTATGAAGAACACGGAGGCTGCCCTTCTGGAGGTGTGGTGGTAAAGATTGGACATATTTCAGGAAAGCAATGCATTGTGGTTGCCAATGACGCAACTGTCAAAGCAGGTTCATGGTTTCCTATTACGGCAAAGAAAAATTTGCGCGCCCAAGAAATTGCGATGGAAAACAAAATTCCCATTATTTACTTGGTCGACAGTGCTGGGGTGTACCTTCCGATGCAAGACGAAATTTTCCCTGACAAGGAACATTTTGGACGGATTTTTAGAAACAATGCTTTGATGAGCAGCATGGGAATCACTCAGATTTCGGCTGTCATGGGGAGCTGTGTTGCTGGCGGTGCATATTTGCCCATCATGAGCGACGAAGCGTTGATCGTCGACAAAACAGGGAGCATCTTTTTGGCGGGCAGTTATTTGGTCAAAGCGGCGATAGGCGAAAGCATCGACAACGAAACTTTGGGAGGAGCGACCACCCATTGTGAAATTTCTGGAGTTACAGACTACAAGTCCAAAGACGACAAAGACGCCTTGGATACCATCAAAAATATCATCGATAAAATTGGAGATTTTGACTGTGCCGGCTTCAACCGAGTAACACCAAAAGAACCAACAGAAAATCCCGAAGACATTTTTGGAATCCTTCCCAAGTTGAGAACAGATCAATACGACATGAATGAAATTATCAAACGCTTGGTAGACGACTCTCAATTTGAACCTTACAAAGACGGGCATGGCAAAACATTGATTTGCGGATACGCACGCATCGATGGATGGGCAGTGGGCATCATTGCCAATCAAAGAAAAGTCGTCAAGACTGCCAAAAAAGAAATGCAATTTGGTGGCGTGATTTATTCAGACAGCGCAGACAAAGCAACTCGGTTTATTGCCAACTGCAATCAAAAGAAAATTCCATTGGTTTTTTTACAAGACGTCACTGGATTTATGGTCGGAAGCAAATCGGAGCATGGAGGCATTATCAAGGACGGCGCAAAGATGGTAAACGCTGTCAGCAACTCCGTCGTTCCAAAATTTACCATCGTCATCGGAAATTCTTATGGCGCTGGAAATTACGCCATGTGCGGAAAAGCCTACGATCCGCGATTGATATGTGCTTGGCCCAGTGCTCGACTGGCCGTGATGGGTGGCACACAAGCCGCGAAAGTACTGTTACAGATTGAAACCGCTTCGTTAAAGAAAAAAGGAGAAATCATTACTCCTGAACGCGAACAAGAGATTCTAAAATCCATTGAAGATCGGTATGCAAAACAGACCTCTCCTTATTATGCCGCAGCACATCTTTGGACCGACGGTGTAATCCATCCCTTGGACACTAGAAAATGGATCAGTACCGGAATTGAAGCGGCCAACCATGCACCGATAGAAAAAAAATTCAATTTGGGAGTTCTTCAAGTATAAATTTGAAATTATTTTGTTTTTGACTGCTTTCTTAACACGTTAAAATCATCCAAATTAAATCCTTCTGAGCGACCTTCTTTTTCCAATATGTCTTAATTTTGTAAGCAAACTCAAAAGTGATGAACAAAGCGCTATTTATTGCCACTATTGAATCTCACAGTGGAAAATCCTTGATCTCGATGGGATTGCTTCGGATGATGCTTACAAAATCCAACAAAGTAGGCTATTTCAAACCGGTTGTCAAAGACCGCACACATGATACTCACATTCAAAACGCGCTTGATTTTTTCAAACTCGACATGAGCCCTGCTGCGTGTTTTGTTTTCGATCAAAACGAAATAGTTGCCCTACTTGGCAAAGGCAAACAGGACGAAGTACTCCATAAAATCATTGACACTTACAAAAAATTAGAAGCTCGGTTTGACTATGTATTGGTTGAAGGAGGCGATTTTTTTGGAGAAGGAAGCGTCCTGGATTTGGATTTGAATTTGGCCATTGCAAAAAATCTAGGCATCCCGGCTTTGTTGGTCGGATCGGGAAAAAACAAACCAATACAGGAGTTTGTCAACAACCTACAACTCGCCTACCAGTCTTTTGAAGAAAAAGAAGTAGACGTCATTGGATTGATCTCTAACAAAATCCTCAAAGAGGACATACAGTCCGTTGCGGAAGCCTTGAAAAAAGTCATCCCTGCCACTGTACAAATAGATGTCATTCCTGAAAACGACTACCTAGACGCTCCGACCGTAAAAGAAATCTGCGAAGCCCTGAATGGAAAAGTACTTTTTGGAACACAATTTCTCAACAATTCCATTGGAAGCTTTAATTCTGGAGCGATGCAATTGCGCAATTATTTGACACGGATCAAAGACAATGCTTTGGTCGTGACTCCTGGAGACCGTGCAGATCTTATTTTGGGAGCACTGCAAGCAAACGCCTCCTCCAATTATCCAAAAATAGCTGGCATCGTGCTTACAGGAGACCTTATTCCCGAACCCTCCATTTTAAGTTTGATCGAAGGAGTACAAGCGACTGTTCCCATTCTTTCCGTGGCAGGAGGTACTTTTGAAGCAACAAATAAAATAGGGGCCGTGAAGTCCAAAATTTATGCGAGCAACACCAAAAAAATACTGCTTGCATTGGATGTTTTTGACTCCTGTGTAAACGCAGAAGCCCTTGCCAACTCCTTGACCTCCTACCAATCGGAAAAAATGACCCCCAACATGTTTCAATACAACATGTTGCAAAAAGTAAAACAAGAACGAAAACACATCGTCCTCCCGGAGGGAAATGACAAGAGAATCTTGCAAGCAGCAGCTCGATTGCAACTTTTGGACTTGGTCGATTTGACCTTGCTGGGCAATAGAAATGACATTCAACAAATTTGTGACCAATACGGTTTGCAAATCGACACAGACAAAATCAATATTCTCAATCCGGAAGACTCGATCCACAACAAGTCTTTTGTAAAGACTTTGGTGGCTGCCCGAAAGCACAAGGGGATGACAAAGACGATTGCAAAAGACTTGGTCAAAGATGTCTCTTATTTTGGCACTTTGATGGTTTTAAATGGCTTGGCAGACGGAATGGTCTCTGGAGCTGCTCACACCACACAGCATACCATAAAACCCGCCTTGCAACTGATCAAAACAAAGCCGGGGGTTCCTGTGGTTTCTTCTGTTTTTTTTATGTGCCTTCCCGACCGGGTTTCTGTGATGGGAGACTGTGCCGTCAATCCAAATCCAGATGCCTTACAACTGGCCGAAATAGCGAGTAGTTCCGCCTTTTCTGCAAAAGCTTTTGGCATTGAACCCAAAATAGCCATGCTCTCCTATTCTTCAGGCAGCTCCGGCAAAGGAGAAGAAGTGGAAAAAGTGAGAACCGCCACCGAATTGGTCCAACAAAAGCACCCCGATTTTAAAATCGAAGGGCCCATACAATACGATGCAGCTGTGGACCCTGTCGTGGCAAAAACAAAAATGCCAAATTCAAAAGTTGCAGGTGAAGCTACCGTGTTGATCTTCCCCGATTTGAACACCGGGAACAACACGTACAAAGCCATTCAAAGAGAAACCGGCGCATTGGCCATTGGACCGATGCTACAAGGATTGAACAAACCGGTAAACGATCTGAGCAGAGGGTGTACCGTAGAAGACATATACAACACGATTTTATTAACTGCCATTCAAGCACAACAAGAATAAACAATGAACCTACTTGTTTTAAACGCAGGATCTTCTTCTCTGAAATACCAATTGATTGAAATGCCTTCAGAACGCGTAAAGTGTATGGGAATGGTGGAACGTATTGGAATGAAAAACGCTTTGTTTTCTCATGAAATTACAACAGAAGTACACAAAGAGACGTTGTTGATTGAGAACCACGAACAAGCGCTAAATAAAATTGCAGAGACATTGATGCATCCTGAAATAGGAGTACTTCAACACGTAGACGAAATTGAAGCGGTCGGTCATCGAGTAGTTCATGGAGGTGACAAATTCAAAGACACCGTAGTGGTGACCGAAGAAGTAAAAGACAGCATCCGTGAATTGTTTGCGCTTGCTCCCCTCCACAACCCCGTGAATCTAAAAGGAATTGAAATCGCTGAAACGATTTTTACCCGTGCCAAACAAGTGGCAATATTCGACACGGCTTTTCACCAAACCCTCCCAAAAGAAGCCTATCAGTATGCCCTTCCAAACGAATACCTTGACGTTCACAAGATCAGAGCCTATGGCTTTCATGGAACAAGTCACAAATACGTATCTGAAAAAGCGATTGCTTACCTGGGAAAAAAATCAAAACGCATCATCAGCATCCACCTTGGAAATGGTTGTAGCATGTCTGCAATCAAAGAAGGAAAAAGTATTGAAAACTCCTTGGGATTTGGCCCTATGAATGGATTGGTCATGGGAACCCGCTCGGGTGATCTTGACCCTTCTGTGATTTTTTATCTGAATAAAAAACTCAACAAATCTACTGCTGAAATCAATGAACTCCTCCAAAAAGAATCCGGTCTGAAAGGCCTGACAGGGCATTCGGATTTAAGAGACATTGAAAAAGCAGCGAACCAAGGTGACGAAAACTGCCTCAATGCGCTGAAAATAGTGAGTTACCGCATCAAAAAATTCATCGGTTCTTACACCGCCGTTCTAAACGGACTAGACGCACTCATTTTCACAGCCGGTATTGGAGAAAATTCCAGTTTGATGCGTCTTCTTTCTTGCGCAGACTTGGATTACTTGGGCATCGAATTGGATCCAAAAAAGAACGAAATTCGGTCGAAAGAAATACGAGAAATACAACAAACAGATGCCCCTGTAAAAATACTTGTGATCCCTACGAATGAAGAGCTTGAAATTGCCAAACAAACGCATGCATTGCTCGAAACACAAAAAAAAACCTAAAGCACTGAAATCATTTTCTCACTGAGATTGCAACGTGCTAAATTGCATTGCTCTCGGAAAAGACTTGGCAAAACTTGTGATACAGGTCTGTAATATTTACATTTGCTTTTCTAAAAAAGCAGCAACTAAAAAAGAGACGAGAAATGGGAAGAGCATTTGAATTCCGAAAAGCGAGAAAGATGAAACGTTGGTCTGCAATGGCCAAAACGTTTACACGCATTGGCAAAGACATTGTGATGGCTGTAAAAGAAGGAGGCCCCAACCCAGACACCAATTCTCGATTGCGAGCAGTCATGCAGAATGCCAAAGCTGCAAACATGCCCAAAGACAATGTCGAACGCGCTATTAAAAAAGCCACCGACAAAGACACCGCCAACTACAAAGAGGTGCTCTTTGAAGGCTATGCACCCCATGGAATTGCAATCCTATGCGAAACCGCTACTGACAATAACAACAGAACGGTTGCCAATGTCCGGGCAGCTTTCAACAAATGCGACGGAACTTTTGGAACTTCAGGTTCCGTGATTTTTATGTTTGACCACACCTGTAATTTTAGAGTAAAAACAGAAGATCTTCAAATGGACTTGGAAGAGTTTGAATTGGAATTGATCGATTTCGAAGTGGAAGAAGTTTTTGAGGACGAAGATGGGATTTTGATCTACGCGCCTTTCGAACAATTTGGGGCCATTCAAAATTACTTAGAAGAACAACGTTTGGAAATTTTGTCTTCTGGATTTGAACGCATCCCTACAACCACCAAAACGCTCAATGACTCCCAACAAGCAGACGTTGAAAAATTATTAGAAAAACTAGAAGAGGACGACGATGTACAGAACATCTACCATTCCATGGAGTTGTAACCGCTCAAAATCACTTGCGTAAAAGAAACCAAACACCAATACAAACCTCCAAAATCCGCCAGCGCTGTTTGTCTTTCAACAAACTGTCGTCCACAAGATTGTGCACAGACTTCTTCTTTTATTGTGTGCGTCTGAATTAATGGCAAAAGGAGGGAGCGTTTCATGAAATCGTTTGAACAACTAGAATAAATTGGAAACCTAGCTACCAATAGACTGCAAAAACAGTCCGATTATTTGGGTTTGAATGTGACTTATTTGGAAGGAAATGGCTTTGGACTTTGTAAATTAGATACTTTACAATTGTTTTCCTTTAATTTTTCTATTTTTCAAACCGAAGTACTGCTGTTTTTTTTTGAGAATTTATTGTACCTTGAAATAGTTTTTGTTTTCAACCTTCCTCCCCTGAAACCAATTGCCCTCCTTCCCCCTTCAGCAAGCACCCCTCATTTTTAGTATGTTAATTTTTTTCATCTATGAATTTGAAAGCATCCTTCAACAATTGCTTATTGGTATTTGTAACAATGAATTTGCTTCAATCCTACTTTAGTCCCATTCTCCAAGACGAAGCTTTGTATTGGAATTTTGCACAACACCTCGACTGGGGGTATTTTGACCACCCGCCCATGGTCGCTTTGCTAGTAAAAATTGGAGGGCTATTCTTTTCAAAAACACTAGGAGTCCGATTGATGACGGTCCTATTGATGGGTATTCTGGTCAAAATTATTTGGAATTTTATCCCACTACATCAAAGAAAGAAGAAACATGCGCCACTCCTGTATTTTGGAATACTATTTTCCATTCCCGCATGCAATGTTTATAGCTTTGTGACCACTCCAGATGTACCGCTGCTATTTTTTTCAGGACTCTATTTGTTGGCATTTCTAAAATTCACAAAAAAGAACAACACAAAACACCTGCTTTTCTTAGGCATTGCTGCAGCGCTTTTGTTGTACTCAAAATACCACGGAGCGCTTGTCATCTTTCTGACTGTCTTGTGCCGGCCAAAGCTTCTCAAAAAGAGAAGCACCTACCTTGCCGGATTGCTAGCCTTACTATTGCTCCTACCACACCTCTATTGGCAGTACAAGCACGATTTTATCAGTGTCCAATACCACCTTTTTGAAAGAAGCAAAGTGGGCTTTGAAAGCAGCAATGTTCTGGGGGCTTTTTTTGGTTTTGTAGGCATTCTCAATCCAGGATTTGTCATCTTACTAGCTACTTCCCTTCGCAAAAATAGGAGAATTTACAAGAAGGATTTTTCTTTGATGTTTCGCCTTTTCATTGGATACCTCACGTTCTTTCTCTTGTATTCTTTTCGGAGCAGACCCGAGGCACACTGGGTCGCATTTGCGATGATTCCAATGGCTGTTCTGTTGTTCAATCTCGCAATCTCCAACCCGAAAGCGAGAAAAAAAATCCAACACATTGCACTCGTCAGCAGTTTGCTCTTGTTTTCGGCAAGGCTGCTCATCGCTCTTCAAATTCCTATCGCATCTGAATTCCAAAAGGAAAAGAACACTTTTTTTGAAGCGATTTCAAAGCTCGCAGGGGATAGAAAAGTTGTTTTTCTTAATTCCTACCAAAGAGCATCGAAATTCAACTATTACACGAAAAAACAAGCGGTCTCTGTCAACACTGCCAAAAGTCGTCAAAATCAATTCGATCTTTGGGCATTTGAAAGCGAAAGCCACAACAAACCTATTTTATTGGTCAAAAAAAAAGGGGGTCCCCTTTTTGACAGCATTCAAACAAGCTCGGGAGCTTGGATATTTTACCGAGAGATTGAGCACTTTCCTAGATTCAACGCAACGATAGGTCGCTTGAAAAACAAAACACCTCTCGTTTTCTATCGAGACAAACCGGGAACAACGAACATATCAATCCAAAACCCAACCTCTTTTGTATTGGAATTTCAAAGAAAAGACTTTCCTTACACACTGTCATTTCTATTGACAAAAAACAAAACCCATTACAAGATTCCGCTGCACTATAAAAACCCAAATAAAATTCTTGAAAAGACCACAGAGGAACTTTCCGTGAGCTGGAACTTGAAAAAGGAAAAAATTCCAAAAGGAGACTACGCCCTTTACCTATTGCTCGGCTCCAAAAACCTATACGATCAAAAAATCAGCAAAAGCGGGTCTGTTCGAATTCAATAACCTGGCATAGGGCTTGCTAGAAGCATTGGAGCCCTCCAAACAAAGGCTCCAGAAATCGGAGTCGCGTGAAAAGGGACTTCTTTTTGAAGGCAAGTCGCTTGCCATTTTTTGATTTTATAGGGAAAATTAGAGCCATCCGCTAGAATCTGCTTGGGATGTAACAATTCTATCATGCGCTCCAAGTTGATATTGGGTGAATTTTGAAGCCAAACACACTGTTGCTGAAAATCTTGAATTTGATAGATTCCCAAGCGGTCTATCAATAGAAAAGAGAGCGACCCAAAGCGAAACAATTGGGGAATACTGTCTTTGGTCTGAAGGAGTTCAACTCCTGTCTCTCGAAGGTAGTTTTGAGCAAGTTTTGAAATCCGTTTGGAATTGCTGGTGTGTAAAACCCCTTTCCCACGGTTGACCAACAACAAGCTGCTTTCTTTGTATTGCTGAAAAACAATCAGTTCGCTTCGTGAAGATGTTTTGATTTTTTCAAAAATAAAAACCCCTTGCAACAACGAGACACAGAGCAAAAAAATAGCGAGCTTTAAAAATGTCTTGTATTTTAAATACGCGAAAAATGCCGCCAAAAGCAGCAATGAAAAAAGAAGCTTTCCCCTAGAAAAAGAAATTTCATCAAACACAAAAGCGTCCTGAGCTGCCACCCAAGACACAAATGAATTCAAAGAAACGATCAAAAAGGAATAAAAGTCACAGATCCACGGAGGTAGAAAATGAATAGCCCCCAAAAACAACAGTAAAAATCCAAATGCCAAAACCAAACCAAGCAAAGGAATGACACCTAAATTTGCCAACAAAAACAGTCCTGGAAATTGATGGAAATAGTACAAACTAATGGGCAACAATCCCAATTGAGCCGCAAGTGATACCGTCGTCAATTGCCAAAAATAATTCAAAATTCGGTACTTGGGTTTCCACAAACGAGCAAATATAGGCTGGATAAAAACAATTGAAAAAACAGCTGTATAACTCATCTGGAATCCCAAATCAAACAGGTAAAAAGGATTGAAAAGCAATAAGAGCAGTGCAGAACTGACCAAGGTTCTTTCTACAGGGTTTTTGTGGCGAAAAACAAGGCCGACCGACAGAAATGAAAACATGGTGACTGCACGAACGATAGATGGTGAAAGGCCTGCTAAAAAAGCATAACTCCACAAAGCGCTAAAAAGAACTGCTGTTTTCCACAACCTCCCTTTGGGTAGCAATTCCAAAGGTTTGAGTAAAAAATTCAAAAACAAAAGCAACACACCTACATGCAATCCAGAAACGGCCAAAATATGAACCACTCCCGCATCGGCAAAGGCCTGTTGTTGCATTTTGGAAATATGACTGCGTTCTCCGAGCAACATCGCTTCCGTGATGGACAACACCTCTTTGTCTGTGATGTTTTTGGACAGTATCCGCAATAAGTTTGACCTGAATTGATGGGCCATACGCTTCAAATTGTATTTGTTTTCATCCAAAAGAATCCAATGCCCCTTTTTCAAAAACAATTGGTGTGAGATTTGCTGGGACTCCATATAGGATTTAAAGTTGAAAGCATAAGGATTCAAAGGACCTCTGATCTCTTTGATTTCTCCATGACAAGCGAGCAGGTCTCCATG
>ERZ1047985.2410-NODE-2410-length-11759-cov-6.840226_pt1 | contig 11759 bp, 13 predicted proteins | sample MGYA00383097_ERZ1047985 | MGnify/ENA primary metagenome ERZ1047985 (study PRJEB29581, sample SAMEA5548367) | metagenome | biome: marine; feature: coastal; material: water | depth 50 m | study: Short-term variability in the microbial, nano- and picoplankton...
CTTTCGGGGGAGAATAACGTGAAGACAACCTTTAAGATAGCACCGGTAGTAGCATCAAGACCTAGAGTAACTCGTTGGAGTACCTTCTTTCCTAAGAAGTACGCAGCGTTTAAGGTTGAGATGTCTGAGCTAACTAAAGATATTGTCTTCACACCTACTAAAGAACTTATCTACGTACAACTCACCTTCTTTGTAGCTATGCCAAAGTCTTGGTCTAAGAAGAAGAAGCTTGAGAAAGGTGGTAAGTTCTGTGATAACAATGCGGACATCGATAACTATTGTAAGGCAATCTTAGATTCACTTGAAGGAGTGTACTTTGAGAATGATAAACAAGTAGCTATGATTAAAGCAATGAAGTATTACTCAGCAACTCCGAGAATTGAATATCAACAAACGGAGTTAAAGAATGAATAAACAAGAGCTATGTGAGGCATTAGCCGAAGATTACGCAGATAAGGTAGCTAACACAGGGGGTAACTACGATGATGCCTTTAATCACTACCTAAAGCGCTGTATGAAGCGGGAAGAAAAAGACCTTGAACACCAATTCAATGTCCAAGGTCTTGATAAGTTAAAGATTAACTTTATAGTTTAGAAGGTGTAAGCATTCCTCTATATTTCTCAGCAGATTTAATTCTTCTTTCTGTGTGAGGGTACTGAGGATTCTCATATTCGCTCATAAACGTTTCAGCAATATCTTCATCAGTGCCATACTTAAAAGCGTCCTGTAAGAAGGCTCTATCGGTGCTGTCAATGTTCATTGGTGCTGTCTTCCAGTTACCTGAAATGTTTTCACTAACAAACCTGACTTGATTCTCAGCACTATCTGCCAACCCTTCTTTCTTTAACCAACTAAAGTAGTAAGGCTTTTGAAAGTCAAATTGGAATAGACCGTAACCAGGGCCTCCTGTCTGCTTTTGCTGGTAATTGAAGCTACCTCCTGTCTCAACGTCAATGTTCCCCATAATGCCAGGTATGGCCCTCTCAGGGAAGTATTTTTGTAACAGATTGTAGGTATCAGATTTTGTCTGACTTAACATTCCAGCCATTAGTCACAGATTCCTTTAAGCTTGCCAAGTAAGTCAGCAGACTGTGCTTCATCAAGACCAGCATTAATCATAGCACTCTTCATCATATCAGTCTTAGAAGCTTCATCTACAGGCTTCTGAGATAGCATTCCTTCAACTTCTTCATCTAACCCTTGAGTCATACCTTTCTTCTGATTAAAAGCAGTCTGAGCGTTCTTAGGTAACTTAGCAACGTCTTCAGCTGTAATAGAATTAAACATATCTTCAGACATTGAATCAAAGTTAGTAGTCCAGTTCTCGACTGAATCCTCTTCTTCAATAGCCATCTCAGCTTCAACTTCAGCATCAACATCTTGATTGTCTAATGCTTTCATTCGTTCGTCTCTGTCTTCTTTTCTAGCAGCAGCGGCAAGTAATGCTTCAGGTGTACGTCTAGACTCAATATCAGCCATAACATCCTTAATAGGTGTTTGCTCATCTTCAGTAGTTACTTCTCCATCAACAATGTCAATCTTACGTATAGAGCCTTCAGTTTGAGGACGCAATGTACCATCACTATCCCTGCTACCATTTAATCCACGACCTTGAGTCTTAGGCTCAACATCTTGACCGTCAGCGTAAACAAGCTCACCTTCTTCGTCATAGACTTCCATATTGTCCATTTGAGCTAAGAACTCTTGGTCAGTCGGAGCTTTCTCTTGGTAAGACTCAGAATCACCTGTCCAGTCAGCAGGTGCTTCATCAGGGTTCTTCTTAAAGTAATCAGCCCATCTATCTGTACCGAATGAAGTACCACCTTCCTCAGTAATAGGACCTGTATTGTATAAGTTACCAGCATCAACACCATCTAAGAATCGTTGTCTGTTTAGTTCTTTTAATTGTTTTGCGGTTAGTAATGAACCGTCTGCGCCTCTTGCCATTGTTATTCTCCGTTAATTATTCTGGTTTACCATATTGAGGGAATCCGAAGAAACCCGTGAATGTTCTTTCAAATCGTTCTTGCCACTGTAAGTCGTCTTGCATTAGAGGTTTACCTACAATAGGAATACCTTTACCTAGTATCCACTTACCATAGTGTGTATCTCCAGTGTTCATATCAACAATACTAGGACCCATCGGGAAGCCTTTCTTCATTGAGAACCACTGCTTGTTAAACATACCTTCCATTATAGTCTTAGGAACCACAGAAGCTTTGTTCATTAATGTATGTTGAGGGTGTTGTACCCAGTGAATAGGCTCAGCAATCTGCTTAGAGATTACCATAGACTCACCGCCCCCTAGGTTTAACTTACCTGAGGTTTCACCACCCCAGAACTCACCTAGACCTTCCATAGTAGGTTCTTCATCTGAGAATAACTCAGACATCATCCACCACATACCAGAAGTATAGAAGCCAGCACGAGCAGCATAAGCAGCATACATGTTCCAAGCTTGTACAATCTCTTTCTCTTGAGGACCCCACTTACCGTCTCTAACACGTTTAGCTACTGCTACTGATACTTCAGGTAATCCTGTAAATGTCTTACCTACAATTCTAATGTTAGAGATTGTCCAGTCAGGCGCAAACAAACCAAGGTTTAACCACCTACGTCTATTAGCAGGCATTATTTGAGCTACCTTAGTAGCCATCTTACCTCTTAGAGTACCAGGTTTACGATAAGCATAGTTATACAACCTAGTAGCAAAGTCATTCCAATCTAAAGAACCGAAGGCATCATTAGCGAACTCAGCTGCTTTCTTACCAGAGGTAACATCATCCATACCTTTAGACCTTAACTTCTCTTTATGCTTAAGATAAGCAGCTAGTTTATATCTATCGTGTAAGTATTCCCAAGTAACCTTATCAATAGCACCAAAGGCTTTCTTACCAGCTACACCTACACCACCTATCTTATCTAAGAACTCATCTAACTCAACCTTACCAGGGTTAACTAACTCTTGTCTCTTAACATTAACAATCTGTAATCCAGACCTAATAGCTTCCATAGTTGCTTCTTTAAACTGACCTGAGCCTAACTCAAAGTCTTGCCATGAATGCTCAGCCCCTAGTTTACCTTTACCGAACATACCTTTAACAGCACCTGATAAACCTAATGAATAGATACTAGACATAAACAAGGCTTGTCCGTGGAACAATGAACCAAATACAAAGACACGTTTAAGTGAGTTATTTAAACTTAGTAAACCTTCCTTAAAGTCATTGAAACCACCTTCACGGCTAATCTCAAAGTGGTCATTAAGAATACTCTTAACATTACTATGAACCTTATAACCGTCTAGAGCAGGGTGGTCAAACTCAGAGTAATGTAATTGCTCATCTTTAGATAACCTACCACCTTCTACAAACTTATCAAACTCATCTTTAGTGAACATAGCAGGTAATGGTTTATCTCTTGTACCTAAGTCTAGTTGTTTAAACTCCCCTAATAGCTTTCTATTATGAATAGTTCTAGCCATAGCTTGAGTGTAAATAGATAAGATTTGAGCAGGGTCATCTACAACAGCATAACCTTGAGCCTTAAGGTCATCAATAGTTCCTATAAGCTTACGTGGAATGTTATGTACTGTACTAGAAGCACCGAGAATCTTAATCTTAGAAGCCTCAGCTCTAATCAACTCTTCCTTTTCCTTGTTAGTTAAAGGTCTAACAGAGCCATCAGGATTAACCTTACCTCTAATAATATGAGAAGCGTAGTTAGCAACTAATTGAGTACCTACTTGTTTACGATTAGAAGACTTGAATAAACCTACATCAATGCCTTGTCTAGCTAAGAAACTATGCCAGTCATTCCATTGTTTAACTAAAGCTATATCATCTTTATCTGTGAATCTACCTGTAGGATTTTCTACTTCATCTAAGAATTGTAGACCTCTCTCACCTGGGAATCTAGCTGTAATAGCATCACCTAAGTCCTGACCTACAGTCTCTAAACCTTTAGCGTAAACAGATAAACCTTCATGAGCTTTAGCTGCCTGAAGTCTAGCCTTAGCAACCTCTTGAGGAATCTTCATCTCAGTTAGCTTTCTATAAGCTTTAGGTCCACCTAGTACAGCAGCAGCACCTAAGGCTGCCATATAAGGAGCATCACTACCTTCAGTTAAACCATAACCAGCCGTAGCTGCTCCAAGCATAGCTTTACCTTTATGAGCCTCTAACACTTGAGCTACTTTAGAACCTCCGTCACTTTCAGGGACTACTTCTTCTTTAGCTAGTTCTCTTCTCTGAGCCTCATACTCAGGTGGTAGATACTGTTCAGCTTCAGTATAAGCTTTAGCCGCAGCCTCAGCCTCTACTTCTGATTTATCAGCTGAAGCTTTACGGCTTTTCCTATATTCTCTGTCAAGCTCATTAAATGCTAATTGATTAGCTTCCCTCTCCTTGTTAAATGAACCAGGTCTAGCTCCATCATAAGGAGAAGCTTCATACGTTCTACCTTCCTTGTTCTGGAGTACATGAGCTTTCTCATGAGCTAATTGAAAAGCTGAATAACCTTTCTCATTCTTAATAGAGTTTAACTGACGAGGTGTGGCATTAGCTAAAGTACCACCTTCGTTAGTATGTAACTCCCAGTCTCGCATTAAACGGTCAAAGGTTTCTTTAGTCTCCTTCTCACCCCAAATGATAGTCTGCTTACCTTCAGCATCTGTTCTAACGAAAGAACCTATACCTTCTTTACCTTTTAAATCAAAGCCAGCTTTAGCAGCATCAGCTCTAGACATAATAGTGTAATCATTACCTGTCAGTTGAGGGAATAAGCGTTGCTCGTGTTCATCTATTAAAGACTTAGAAAAAGAAGTAATATCCTCCTCATCTTTAGTTGTCATTACATCATTCACAAACTCTTGAGTATCTAACTTCTCAGCACCTGATTCATAATCAGCACTCTTAGCTACTTTATCACCAGATTTAACTGTCTGTTCAGGTATTAAACCTTTAGCGAAGATACCCATACCAGCAAGTAAACCAAAAGCAGCACCAAACTCAGCACCTGATTGAACATCATCTGATTTAATCTTACCTTCATTGAGAGCTGAATAAGAAGCTTCATAAGCTCCACCACCTATAGCACCTACACCTACAGGAGTAGCTACTTTAGTTAAACCTCTAAGAGCTTTAGGTTCAATCCTATTAATCTTATTCATAATAGTGTTGAAAGCTGAAGCACCTTTAGCTCCTTTACCAGCTAAACCAGCCCAAGCAGCTACTGATAACGGTAAGTCTTTTAAGAACTCACCTGTAATAATACCTGTAGCGTGGATAGGATTATTAATAACACCTTGTACGAAGTCATAAACACCTACATCTTCATTATCAATACCCCACCTATCATTAAAAGACTGACCTTCAGCATCAATAGGAGCGTCTAGGTCTCCACCTACAGCTTCTTTAGCGTAACCTAAGTCACGCTCAATCATAGCTTTACGCTCTTGTAGTTCCTTCGTAAGGGCTATCTCTTCTTCAGTGAAGCCTCTGACCTTACTAAGTGCTTCTAATGCTGCTAAGGTGTCGTTAATACGACCCATACCGTAGTTAACTGAGTTACGTTTAATGAATAAATCCTTATCACCTTCTTCACTTAAGAACTTAGAAGCTAAAGCTCCAGTTAACCCAGAGGTAAACCAAGAACCAAAGGTCTCATGTCCACCTACTACTCCTTCAGTAAAGCTAGGGTCAGTACCCCCATAAAAGGCGTTATTAACTACATCCTCAGCTTGAGTGATGTTGTAGTCATCAGTAGGTTGTCTGGAGATTAAGCTCATAATCTAATAGATTTCATCCATAGGTTTCTCAGGCGCATTATCAGGTCTAGTTAAATCCCAGAATGCTTTACCTTGCTCCCAAGTAGCTGAAGGTACAGGGGCATTAGGTGTAGTACCTAAGTTAGGTAAATCTGAAGCTTGATTATTAAACATCTGAGTAGCCTCAGTTAAAGGAGCATCAGTTACTGGAGCGTCTTCATTGTATTTATTATTAACAATATGAGTATTACGTGCTTGCTGTAAGGCTGTTTCCATCGTCTTAATCTGCTGACCTGCCCCACCTTTATGAATCTTTCGTAATAAAGCTTTAGCTTTAGCTTCAGTCATCTTAGCCCAATCAACATCCTTAAGAGCCTCTTCATCATGATTGGCCTTTAACCAGTATGAAATAGCACCTTGCTTCTTATTAACATCCCACCAGTTACCTAACTTAGGGACACGCTTCTGAGCAGCTTGTTCTTCTTGTTTAATCTGTAAAGACTTATTCTGTAACTCTACTTGTTGAGCGTATGCTTTACCTTTCAACGTATCTAATTCATACGCTTGATTCTTCTTATTTAACTCTTCCCACTTAGTAGGGTCAATAGCCCTAATCTGGTTTAAGGCTGCTCTACGACCTTCAGGTGTATCATAATCAGCACCTTGAAGAATAGCATTAACAGCTTCTTCCTTATTCTGAAGACCAAGCATACCTCTAGCAGCACCGCCTAACGTATCCATAGTAGGAGCATAGTCTTTCTCACTTAAATAAAACATACCATCTGGTGTAAATGCCATAATATTCTCCTACATTCTTTGCGCAGCAAGCATAGCTGTCTGCTCACTCCAAGGGTTCGTGTCAAAAGTACTAGCAGTATTAAAGTTACCAAAAGAACCAAAATCCCCAAACATACCATTACCACCTTGATTACCTTGACCAACTAAATTACTCATCTGGTTACCCATACCTAACCATCTGTTAGCTTGACTAGCGCCTCTAGCTTGAGCAGCTGATGATGATAACTTAGCAGCAGACTCAGCAGCACTTCCTAAATTAGAACCAAGCTGTAGTCCTGTTTGAGCATACTTCTGAGGCATTTGACCGATAGTCTCAGCCATACCTAAGTCTGTAGCAGACCTGCCTCTGTAAGTATCAATCATACTTTGAGCTTTATCTAAACCAGCATACTGAGCTTCTAAGTCTTGCATCTCTTGAGCTTTACGTAGCGCTTCAATACGAGAAGCACCACCGGAAGAACCAAGCATACCTTGAGCCAGTAATCTATTCTCTTGAGCTAATCTTGCTTGTTCTTGTTCAGGAGCATAGATAGCCTTTTGCATCTCATAGAACTTCTTACCAGCAGCCATAGGGTCTGCTTCCATTCCAGCAATATAGTCTCGTTGTTTCTGAGCGCCAGCCATAGCAATGTCATACTCTGACTGCCAAGGTTGAGATAAACTTAGATTAAGTTGTCTACCATCTTCATCAAATTCAGCACCACCGAAAGCACCTTCAACATCCCAAGGTTTTGACCTTTCATAAGCTAGTTCAGCTTGTCTCTCAGCAGCAGCTGATGCTCTATCTTGAGCTTTAGCTGCCTTACTCTGACCAATTAAACTTACTCCTGCTCCAACAGCTACTGTAGGACTAGGCATCTTGAACCTCCTTCTTTAATTCTTTAACTGACTCTCCATAGAGTCTCCAAATACTTATTGACATATCTCTACCCCATTGGTGTCCACCTATTAAGGTAGCACATAAAACAAACAGTTGGTATAGCTCAGCTCTTAATACATAAGCTTTATCAACATCATTAACTTTCTTCTCACTCTCAAAGACATTAGCTGTATGCCACTTGAGTATTATATTCTGCATCATAGGAGCTATATCTCTTTGATTTAAGACATAGAACGGATTCATAGGCATATCTACCATCAAGAAGGTAAACACATCATTAATATCCTCATCTTCAATCTCAGTATCTTTATCAATTAAATCATCCCATAGGTGAATAGCTTTAATCATATCTAAACAAAACGACACCGCATTTGAGTTACCTATCAGCCAGTAGTTGAGGTTCTCTTTAAATACAGGTAATTGTTCGTTTACGTCTTTCATTTAATGCTATCTTCATCCTTAATGAATACTTGGAACTCAGCGCCTGTAGGTATCTCACGCTCCGCTACTATGTTAGCTTGTTCTCTAAGCGTACCTGTTAGACCTTCAAAGTCTTCAGGAATAATAGGGTAAGACATAGCTTCTTCACCTTCTACTTTATATAGAATCTTAATGTCTGTTAAATTACTCATTACCCCACTCCATTAATACATAACCTGGAGAGCCATTACCGCCTCCGCCAAAAGCACCTTCGCCACAACTACTGCCATCAGGAACACCACAGCCACCTGTACCTTTACTCATAGCATAAGATGATGTATCACCATTAACACCCCAACAAGCTCTACTTGGATTGTACGCTTGTTTAGTACCGTAACCTGACTCAATAGTACCACCTAGTGAGTAACCACCTCGACCATTACCACCACTCATCTGACCTTGTTGTCCTGTAGTACCGCCTGTAATACCACTAGTAGTTCCACCTGTTCCTAATGATGCTGAATCATTACCGCCTTTACCAGCGCCACCACCATTTAAAGTAATAGTAGAAGATGTTACATTACCTGTAACTGTAAAACCGCTTATTGTTGTCGCTGTGCCACTTGTAGAGTTATTACCGAAGGTACCGCTTGTTTCACCAAACTTACCACCTGTACCGCCTGTACCAACTGTAATGTTGATAGTAGTACCTGGTACACATTCTACTTCTACTGAATCTACATAACCACCACCCGAGCCACCTTGACCAGCAGTAGAGTAATAACCTCCACCTGCTCCTCCACCTGCTCCAGCTGCCGATAGTTTCATATAATGAACACCTTCAGGCACAGTGAATGTTGTAGTAGTTGCAGAAGAATGCTCTTGTGAACCTTCAGCATAGACAGTTCTCCAAGTACCTGAGTCATTAATACTCACGTCTTGGTCGGCTCTTTCCCAAGTGCCACTTACATTATTATGTACTGACTTTATTCTTTGCCAAGTACCACTGTCTTTTACATAGATAGTCATATCAGTATCTGTACCAAATGTCTCCGTCTGAACCACCACTAGGTGCTGAAGTTGATACTGTTTTAGTACCATAACCATTAGCATCTGTAGCATCTGTAATGTTTGTAAGTGTGTCTTGCTTAGTTGCAGACTCTGTAGTCACAAATTCTGTTGTAGCCACTTGAGTTGTATTGGTGCCAGCAGTAGCTGTAGTCGCACTAAAAGACTCAGTAGCAGAGCCGTTAAGGTCAGCTTTTGTGTTTACTGCTGTTTGAACTGTTGTGAACTCAGTGTTCATATCAGAACCTGAAATAACCTTCTCTGGGTCTGAATCCGATAAAGCATCTTTACCCGACCAGTTAACTGCTATAGTGTAATTACTCATCGTATCTTTCCTTGTTTAAATAATAAAGTTAAATCTTGTAAGGCTGCTGTGTAACCAGCTGTCTCAGCACTCATCTCAAGCTGAAGAAACTTAGCACTTCCTGTTAGAGGTATATTGTATTCCTTTAAGCCGAAGATAGGGGCATACTTAGCTGTTCCAAATAACGAAGTAGAGCTTCCCCATAGATAACTAGTACCTGAAGACGAAGGATTTAAAGTAAAACCTAACGTCTTTGAAGGTGTAACACTAAAGTCTTTATACCACTTAACACCTACTTGAGTACCAGGACCACCACTAATAACAGCCTTCATCTTCTTCAACAGAGAAGCTACTACTGAATCACCTAAGTTAATCCAGATAGTCTTAAAGTTACCATTGTAAGGGTAAGAAGTATAAGTACCTCCACTCACATAAACTTTATCAAAGTAACCTTCATAGGTAGCAATAGAGCCAGCCTCTTGTCCAACTAAGAAACCTCTAATAGGCAAGTAAGCTAAAGCAGAGATACCTCTGTCTCCTGAGAACGACCAAGTAGTAATACGAGGAGCTTCGTTAGGAGTCTTATGCTTAATATCAAATACATAGGTAATACCCAGGTTAACAAAAGACGTTACTAGTACACCTTCTGTTTCTACGTAGCAAGACTTTATATCACCGTTAGAGCTAGAAGCAATGTTACGTACAATAGTATCTTTAATATTAAGAGACAAGTCAGTTAAAGGTAGCTTGTCTTTCTCTGTAGTTCTGAATAATGAGCGTAATCCAGTGTCAGACATAAACATCAAGTCATCACCTACAGCGACTACCGAATCTCTAGATACGCAGCCCACACCTCTAATGACTTCATCTAGCAACATATTACCAGGGTCAGTAGGATTATTATAGATAACAATGTTATGTCTTCCGAATATGACTAACTTACCGTAGAAAGGAGCAACAGCTACAATCTCATCACTATCCCATACCGTATGTAAATCAACAAAACCAGCAGCACCTGAACCCCACTTATGAGCATTTAATGTATCAGAGTAAAGTAAAACACCCTTATCTTGAGAGCAACCTCCAACCCACATACGTCCATAGAATGACATTCCACAGCTCGGGTTCATTGTAGTAATAGATGAAGCAGCAGTAGCGTTATAACCAGTTGTTGAACTAATAGGCGTCCATACACCAGTGTCATACTCTAACATCTCATGATTAGCCTGAACACAGTAAAGTTCATCTTTCATAGCTACCATCTTCCAGTCAGAGTCAGTACCACCAGTAACAGCATAAGCCCCAGTCCAAGGAGTATCTGGCGTAGTAAAGTCAACAGTGTACATATTAGTACCTACAGCAGCTACTACGACACCTGAGTCTGTTTCACCGATAGCGCCTACTTTAGAGGTATTAGCTAATACATTCTGCCTAAAGCCTTTTCTAAAAGAGATGCGTCCTGACTCTCTTAATACGATATTATCAGCTATAGTTAGCCAACTAACATCTAAAGTAGTAGGGTTAGCTTGAGTATTAAGCCCGTTAAGCCCAATATTATCTAAGGGTTTATATTTTAAACTAGCTGACATACCACTCACTTTCATATTGAGTATTACCACTATCTAACATAATAGCTTGGTTTAAAGATTCTGAAGTCTCTTGAGCTACTATGCTAGTTTGAGTACCACCATCTTCACCTCGCTCAGCAATAGCCCTAGCCCAAGCACCTAAGATAACTGGCTTCTCTGGTACTTTAAGTATAGTTGAAGCAGTCTTTAACTCATCTTGATATTTAACTAAATCAAAAGAGATAGTCTTAACTGCGTTAGGTACAGGCTCTAAATCTACCTTCAGGTTATTTGAACTATCAGCTCCGTTAAAAGCATAGTACAAAGAGTCACCTGAATTAGATGTAGGGTACTTAGTTGAATTAATGTATTGTCTCGATACTTGTACTAAGTGTGTACCTTGTGCCTGATCAATTACATCTATAATCTTAATCTCTTGTCCAGAGTCTAAGCTGTAGTTTCTAGTACCTGATACAGTAGTAATATCCTTAGTCTCACGTAGTACAAGCCAATCGTGATAAGATTCAATGTTACGCTTTGAGTCATTAATCAATGAGCCAATAACTTTCTGATAGTCAGTTACTGTTGAACTATCATTGATATTACCCGACCAGTCGGTAGCAATGGTGTCCTCTCTCAACCTGATTAAGACTTCATTAATAAGTTCTCTAAAGGTCATAGGATTCTCCGTTTGATGACATTATAATACAATTTATTCAGTTAAATCAACTACTTACATTTATTTAGGTTGAGGGCATCTACAGTCACAAGGTTTATCAGCTCCCATAACCATCATACTCCCCATCATTTGCTGTGGCATTTGCATAAACTGATTCATAAAAGCCATTGAGGCCAATGATACTGTTACGCCTACTGTGAAAACTATCGTGCATTTGCTAATCTTATCTATCATTACTTAACACCTCTAAAATCATTACTTAACATCATATCTT
>ERZ1047985.2414-NODE-2414-length-11751-cov-5.180660_pt1 | contig 11751 bp, 13 predicted proteins | sample MGYA00383097_ERZ1047985 | MGnify/ENA primary metagenome ERZ1047985 (study PRJEB29581, sample SAMEA5548367) | metagenome | biome: marine; feature: coastal; material: water | depth 50 m | study: Short-term variability in the microbial, nano- and picoplankton...
AATTGCTTGCTTTTCTTTTGAGTATCTTTTGGAGATTTAACTTCAAATTTAATATTCCCCATTATTTTAATATTAGCTTCTGTAAGACAATTAAAATTATTTGCATCTTCTTTAGTTCTTACATGTATTGAATCAAGCTGTAACAATCTAAAATTAATAAAATTTCTAAAAATTAAATATTTTTTTAAAGAATTTTTTGATAAACGTGCATTAATTAAATGTAATGGAATTTTATTTAATTTACATTGATTTATTAAATTAAACCATAACTCTGTTTCTAAAATTAAACCAATATTAGGCTGATAATAAGATAAAAACTTTTTGATTGCTCTACTTGTATCATAAGGCAAATAAGTTCTATGAATTCTTGGGCTATTTGGTAATTTAGTTTGTCGGCCTGTAAGGGTTCCATGACTAATAAGAAAATATGTTTTAGGATATTTTTTTAATAAAATTTCAATAAGATTAAATATAGCTTTTGTTTCACCGACTGAAACACAATGAAACCAAATTGTTTGTCTATTTTCCCATAGAGATCTTTTTTCTTTTGGATATACCCCTATACGCTCATAAAAATGCTTTAAATGTGCGAAGTTCATTAATGCTCGATAAAAAATTCTTACCAAGGCAAAAGGTATCAAACAACGAATAATGATTTCATAGAAAAAAAAGTGCATGTTGTAATTTTCTCACAATGTGAAATTTATTTATATTTTTTATTTTTATCAACTAATTGCTTTAATAAGGGTTCTAGAAAGTTTGTACAAAAATAGTGCAAAAAATTATTAAATTTTATTAAAATAACTCTTGACGAAACACCATGTAATGTTAAAATTTTTTTCATTGCCACAATATGTTGTGGTTGTAATTTTAAACCTTTTTTTCGAAAAATAGTGCTTCAACTAGTAAAAACATAGGGGAAATAAATGCTCAAAGCAGTGCCATCCGAATCTACAGAAGAATCTGAAGAAATAAAAATACCTTTTCAATCTGTTTCGGAAGATATTTGGGATAAAAAATATAGATTAAAATCAAAACAAGGTGGCTTTGTTGATAAAAATATTAACGAAACCTATGAAAGAGTAGCCAAAGCTTTAGCAAATGTAGAAAAACCTGAAAAAAGAAAATTGTGGCACAAAGAATTTTTGTGGGCTTTACAAAATGGAGCAATCCCTGCTGGACGAATTACTTCTAATGCTGGAGCATTAGAACATAAACCTGCAACAAGCACAATTAATTGTACTGTTTCTGGAATAATCGAAGACAGTATGACAGACATTCTTGATAAGGTTCATGAAGCAGGCCTCACATTAAAAGCAGGATGTGGAATTGGGTATGAATACTCAACCTTAAGACCTAAAGGTGCTTTTGTAGCAGGAGCAGGAGCATATACAAGTGGGCCTCTTTCATTTATGGATATTTATGATCGTATGTGCTTCACTGTATCTAGTGCGGGAGGTCGAAGAGGTGCACAAATGGCAACATTTGATATTACTCACCCAGATGTTGCTGATTTTATTAAAGCAAAAAGAGAAGACGGTCGTCTTAGACAATTTAATTTATCTTGTTTAATTACAAAAGACTTTATGGAAGCAGTTAAATCAGATTCGGATTGGCAACTTGCTTTCCCAGTTACAGAAAAAGAAGCTAAAGAAGATATATTAAATCTAACAGATAGTAAACAAGTAGTTTGGAAAGATTGGCCCGTAAAAGGAAAATACCTAACCCAAAAAAAAGGGCCTAATGCAGGAAAAGTTGCTTGCCGTGTTTATAAAACAATAAAAGCTCGTCGTGTTTGGGATATTATAATGTCATCAACTTATGATTATGCAGAGCCAGGATTTATTCTCGTTGATCGCGTTAATGAAATGAATAATAACTGGTTTTGTGAAAATATAAGAGCTACAAATCCATGTGGCGAACAGCCATTACCTCCATATGGCGCATGCCTTTTAGGATCTATTAATTTAACTAAATTTGTAAAAAATCCATTTACTAATGAAGTATATTTTGATTGGGATAAATATAAAAAAGTAATAAGTACCTTTACCAGAATGCTTGATAATGTTGTTGAAATAAATGGTCTACCTCTTAGAAAACAAAGGGATGAAATTTCTAGAAAACGTCGTCATGGTATGGGTTATTTGGGCTTAGGATCTGCACTAAGTATGATGAAAATGATTTATGGAGACGAAGAATCTTTAAAATTTACAGAAGAAGTAACAAGAGTTCTAGCTGAAGTAGGATGGGAAATTGGAATTGAATTAGCAAAAGAAAAAGGAGTGGCTCCAGTAATGAATGAAGAATTTAAAATTACTGCTGAAATGTTAGCCGCTCGTCCAGAAATGAAAAAAGATGGAATTAAAATAGGTGATAAGGTAAAAGGAAAAGTGCTTTTAGGAAAATATAGTCGCTATATGCAACAATTTCCAAAAAAACTTCAAAATAAAATTGCAGAATCTGGTATTCGCTTTACTCACCATACTTCAATTGCACCAACTGGAACCATTTCTCTCTCATTAGCAAATAATGCAAGCAATGGTATCGAGCCATCTTTTGCCCATCACTATAGTCGAAATGTAATTAGAGAAGGTAAAAAAACCAAAGAAAAAGTTGATGTGTTTTCTTTTGAATTACTAGCATATCGTCACCTTATAAATGAAAATGCTATGCCACTTTCAGACAAAGAAGAGGAAAAATTACCAGAATATTTTATTGATTCTTCTACAATTAAAGCAAAAGCACATATTGATATTCAAGCGGCTTCTCAAAAATGGATTGATAGCTCAATTTCTAAAACAATTAATGTGCCTACTGACTATGATTATGAAGATTTCAAAAATATATATTTGTATGCATATGATAAAGGTTTAAAAGGCTGCACGACTTTTAGATTTAATCCCGAAGCTTTCCAAGGTGTCTTAGTAACTGAAAAAGATTTAGAGGAAACAACATATCAATTTACTTTAGATGATGGAGAAATAATTGAGGTAAAAGGGAATGAAGAGATTGAATACGATGGAGAAATACATTCTGCAGCAAACTTGTATGATGCTTTAAAAGAAGGTTACTACGGAAAATTCTAAGGATTAATTAAAAATGGCAGTAAAAATCGACAAAAAAATTGTGGGCTATAGTGTTTTAGGCACAGAAAAAGAAAAAGAAACTCAATCAGCTGAAATATTCCAATTAGGCGACCCACTAAATAGGCCTGATCAAATTACAGGGTCAACCTATAAAGTAAAAACCCCGGTAACAGAACATGCGCTTTATATTACTATAAATGATGTTTTAATGAACGAAGGAACTGAACAAGAACATCGCAGGCCTTTTGAAATATTTGTAAATTCTAAAAACATGGAACATTTTCAATGGATAGTAGCCTTAACACGAGTTATGTCTGCAGTTTTTAGAAAAGGTGGTGATATAACTTTTCTTGTTGAAGAATTAGAAAGTGTATTTGATCCGAATGGAGGCTATTATAAAAAAGGTGGAAGATATGTTCCTAGTCTGGTTGCTGAATTAGGGCAAGTTGTTGAACAACATTTAATTAACATTGGCATGCTTCAAAAACAAGCGCCTGATGTACACCAACAAAAATTAATTAACGAAAAAAAAGCAAATTATGAAAAATTAAATCCAAATAGTATTGATTCAAATACTGGCTTTCCTGTAGATTCGCAATTATGTAATAAATGTAAAATTAAAGCATCTATTATGATGGATGGTTGTTTAACATGTCTAAATTGTGGCGAAAGTAAATGTGGTTAGTTTTAAATGAACTAAAAGAATAATTTAGTCTCTATCACTAATTAAATTTATTCACACAGAACGTATGCGAAAATTATTATTTTGTTGGGTTATTTTTATTTCTTATGGGCTTAATGCAGCACCATCTCCTAAATTAATCTTTGCAATAAATGGATCAATTGTTAAAGTTCATTCGGCCAATAAAGAAGGGAATCATGGTGTAGGTTCCGGAGTCGTTGTTAAAAAAGACCATGTTGTAACCAATTGTCATGTTATTGCAAATTCACAAGGAATCCATGTTACTAAATTTGGGAATAGTTATGCGCCTGATGCTCTAATAGCTGATTGGAAAAATGATATTTGTATTTTAAAGTTTAAATATCTTGGACTTACCCCAGCTAAACTTGCCACAAATGATTCTTTAGAATACGAAACACAAGTTTTCGTTAAAAGTTATGGAGGCAATACAGTAAAACCACACACTACATTTGGCCGAATAAAAGGAATATATAAATTAAATCAATATAAAATCATTAAATCTTCCGCATGGTTTGCTATTGGAGCAAGTGGCGGTGGATTATTTAATTACAAAGGTGAATTAATTGGCATAACTACTTTTAAACCCCCTTGGAATTCTGAATATTATAGTATGCCAACTGAGATAATAAAAAAATTACTTAATAATGGAAAAAAGGTTTCCGTAACTACTCAACCAGAACCACCATTCTGGGATGCTCCTGAGATTAATCAACCATTTTTTATGCAAATAGCTGGCCCTTTAAAAAATAAATCGTGGGCCAATTTAAAAAGTATTACAACTAAATGGATTAAAAAAAATCCAAATGAAATTGAAGCTCTTTATCATCATGGATTTACTCTTTATCAACTAAAAGAATTTGATTCTGCACGAAATATTTTAGAAAAAGTAACTACAAAAAATAAAAAGCATGCTTTAGCATATTTTTATTTATATAAAATTGCTATTAAAGAAAACAAACATAAAGATATAAGATATTATAAATCTATAATATTAAAACTAGATGATTCATTAATTGGCGATAATTAAATGCGATTTAATTTTTTATTATTTTTAATTGGGAGTTCGTTGGCAGCATGTTCATTTGATGATATTCCTAAATTAGATTCTCTATCAAATGTATTCTCTAATGAATTCAAAGAAAAAGTTATTCGTCCTGAGGGCTCTATTGAATATAATTGCGAAAAAAAGAAAATATTCTTTTTATATTATTTAAATGAAAAAAAATCCGTTTGGATTGTCCTCCCTGATAGAGAATTTAAACTTGATCAAATTAGTGAATCTCAAGATATTTATACAAATAATATTACAACATTAGAAATTTCTCCTGATAACACTCAAATTAAAAATGAAAAAGAAATTATATATAGTCAATGTGTAGAGAAAAAAGAAGCTATTTAAAGTTGATTCCTTGATTAAGTTGGAGTAACTTAACAATATAATCTTAACCAAACCATTAGGAGTGGTATGGACAATAAATATGGATTAGGAAGCTCTAAAGTTGCAGTTGAGCTTCATAAAAAAAAAGAAAATATGAAATGTCGTACTTGTAAAAGTACCCAGCTACATTTTTGTCCAACAATGCAAGATCATCAATGTGCAAAATGTGGCGAATGGCAAAATGATATTCCTCATAATTATTCAACTGGTCGTAGCACAGACTATTAATCATTAGACCATTTAGGTTCTAAGAAATATCGAGTAAAATAAGCCTTTTAAATTACTAAAGGTTCATCATGTTAATTCAATCTGAGTCTATTGACCTTAATACCCCAACTGGAAAAATGAGAACTTATATACACCGACCAACTAAAGTCGGCAAGTTTCCAGTAATTCTATTCTATTCAGAAATATTTCATCAAACAGGGCCTATTGAACGAGCAGCTAAAATAGTTGCTAGTCATGGTTATGCAGTTTTAGTCCCAGAGGTATTTCATGAATTAAACCCAATTGGTACAGTTTTAGCATACGATGATGCTGGCAGAAAGAAAGGAAATTCTGATAAGGAATCTAAAGATATTCAATCTTATGACTCTGACAATCAAACTATGATTGATTGGGCTAAAGAACAAAACTGGGCAAGTAATCAAATTGGTGCTATGGGTTTTTGTATTGGTGGACATTTAGCTTTTCGTGCAGCAATCAATCCTGAAGTTAAAGCAACTGCTTGTTTCTATGCAACAGATTTACATACCAATACAATTCCTAATAAACCAAATCAACATAGTATGGAAAAATTATCAGATATTAAAGGTGAGTTATTAATGATTTGGGGGAAGCAAGACACACATATACCTACAGAAGCTCGAGTACAAATACATAAAAAATTATTAGAAACTAATATTACTTTTAGTTGGCATGAATTTAATGGTCAACATGCATTTATGAGAGATGAGGGTGAGAGATATGACCCAGAGTTAGCAACAATTTGCTACCAATTATGTTTTAAAATGTTTGCAAGAACTCTAAATAACTAAACGCAATCTGAAAATGCTTCTAAAGAACGGTGAAACTCATTTTTTTTATTTGAAATTGCGTTCTTATTTACAGACTTTAAATCATTAACTTTATTTTTGTTAATATTAATTGTTTTTAACTTAATATTTTTAACTTTATTTTTAACTTTTATCATAAATTTTCCTTTTGGGAAATTAATCAACAGGGATTTTGTCCCTTTATTAAATTGATGCAAAAATTACAATTTATTTAATAATAAAAAGAAATAGGTTATATTTAAATTTACTATCGGGCTTATTGTAATATGAAAATATATATAAATGGAAGTATTAAAGAGTTTAAGGGTAAAAAAATTACTCCTGAAGAATTAATAATTCAGCTCAATTTAAATGATAAAAGATTTGCAATTGAAAGAAATGGGGAAATAATTCCTAAAAATTATTTTGATGGAATATATATTAATGACGGCGATAAAATAGAAATTATAGGGGCAGTTGGTGGTGGATAAAAATTTAAAATATAATGATGAATTAATTATCGCTAATAGATCTTTCAAATCTAGATTACTAATCGGGACAGGAAAATATAATGATTTTAAAGAAACAAGAGCTGCAATTGATGCAAGTGGATCAGAAATTGTAACGGTAGCAATTAGAAGAATAAATCTTGGACAAAGTCCAAATGAGCCTTCTTTACTTGAATTTCTTCCGCCAAATGAATTTACTTATTTACCAAATACAGCTGGCTGTTACTCTTCTGATGAAGCTATAAGAACTTTACGTTTAGCAAGAGAATTATTAGATGGGCATAATTTAGTAAAATTAGAAGTCTTAGGTGACCCTGATACTTTATACCCAAATGTAGTAGAAACAATTAATGCTGCCAAAATTCTTATTAAAGATGGATTTGACGTTATGGTTTATACCTCTGATGACCCTATAATTGCGAAACAATTAGAAGATATTGGTTGCTGTGCAATTATGCCATTAGCATCACTAATTGGATCTGGTATGGGAATATTAAATCCTTGGAATTTAGAAATAATAATTGATAGAATAAATGTCCCAGTAATTGTAGATGCTGGAGTAGGGACAGCCTCAGATGCAAGCATTGCAATGGAACTTGGATGTGATGGTGTTTTAATGAATACTTCAATTGCGCTAGCTAAAAATCCAATCTTAATGGCTTCAGCTATGAAAAAAGCAATAGAATCAGGTCGAGAAGCTTTTATTGCTGGCAGAATGGATAAAAAACTTTATACTGCCTCGCCAAGCTCACCAGTTAAAGGATTAATTAAATAAATGATAAAACCAACTACTCCAGAATTTCAAGTAGCAATTTCAGTTAAATCTGAATTCATTCCTGAACGTTCATTCATTGAAGAAAATAAATACTTTTTTTCTTATACTGTAACAATTGAAAATCAAGGCATCCAATCTGTCCAACTTATTTCTCGTCATTGGATTATATGTAATGCAAATAATGAAAGATTTGAAGTAAAAGGAGATGGCGTAATAGGCGAACAACCTATTATTAAATCTGGAAGTTCATATTCTTATACTAGTGGAACAGAAATTGATACTCCTGTAGGAAGTATGTTGGGTTCATATCACATGATTACTGAAGAAGGTGTAGAGTTTGATGCAAAAATATCTGAATTTGAATTAAATATGCCAAGGACACTCCATTAATAATGAAATACTATCCAATAATTCTATTTTTTTTATTAATTAGTTGCGGTCAATTAAATATTCAAGATTCATGTGATTGTGATTTAGAAAAAACTGCGCTGGAAGAAGCAGAGGCTAAAATAATTGAATTAAAAAATTTAAAAGCATCCTCAAAGAAAATTCTAGAATATAGTTTATTAATTAAAACGAATTGGGAAGAAATCGAAGACAAGTTAAAACAAGATGAAGTAAGTCAAGCTTGGTCTGCCTGGCTTCATGGTTGTGAAAAACTAATTGAAATAAATGACTGGAAAAATTCTTGTGAAGCTGCAAAAAATTTATCATCCCCTTCAAATATAGAAGTTATAGAATATTTACATAAATATTTTAATATTTATAAAGCTAAAAATGAGGACGGGTCTCAAGAAGGATTAATTACAGGTTATTATCAACCAGTATTAAAAGGCAGCAGGACTAAAACAAAAAAATATAAAATTCCGCTTTATACTACCCCCTATGATTTAATTACAGTCGACCTTAGCGAGGTATACCCAGATTTAAAATATAAAAGATTAAGAGGTCGAATAGAGGGAAATAAATTAATCCCTTATTTTACACGTGAAGAAATAGCAAAAAAAGAATACCCATTGCAAGGGAATGAATTACTATGGGTAGAAAACCCTGTTGAATCTTTTTTTCTAGAAATTCAAGGATCTGGACTTATAAAATTTGAAGATGGCTCCACAACACAAATAGGATATTCTAATCAGAATGGACATCCCTATCGCTCAATGGGGTTAGCTTTAATTAAAAAAGGAGAATTAAAAAGAAACAAAGTGTCAATGCAAAGTATCAAGTCTTGGGCTAAAAGAAATAAACGAAAATTACAAAAATTTTTAAATGCCAATCCTAGCACCGTATTCTTTAGAGAATTACCATCAGGATTACCCGGACCAATTGGTTCATTAGGTGTTCCAATATCTTCCCAAAGATCTGTAGCTGTTGATCGTAAATTTATCCCTTTAGGTGCTCCTATTTTTTTATCAACAACAGAACCAAATTCAGATATTCCATTAAATAAGCTTATGATGGCTCAAGATACAGGAGGAGCTATAAATGGTGGAGTTAGAGCTGATTTTTATTGGGGACAAGGAAAAATTGCAGGCTCTAAAGCTGGTGCAATGAAACAATCAGGAGAAATATGGGTAATGCTTCCTAAAGGATTTATCTTTCCCAAGGGAAAATAAAATTAAATATTAAAACTTGATTTTACTTTTGATTCTTTAGTATTTGTTTCTTTATGATGTTTATCTTTTGCTGCTATTTCTTTTTCTAAAGTTTCATTTGTAATATGCATGTTATATTGTAAGGACCATCGATCTGTTTCTTCCTTGTCCAACTTTTCTACACCATGATATGAGTTATTTGTTTTTATAAAACAAAAGGCGGAATTAGGCACAAAAGGTAATGTAATTACTTTATGAAAATGTTCGTGAGGATAATGAACATGGGGTAATTCTTTATTTAATAAATTTGGATCTTTTGGCATATAAATTGTAGTGCCAGTTTCTTTTTGAGTAAAATCTTTTGGGAGATAAATTAAAAATGAAATAACTTTACTTAGTTTATCTGTATGAGGCCCTAATGCATAATTTTTTTTATCATTTATAAGTTGCATCTCATGCCTAAATGAAACATTTTCTAAATATTGAAAACGCATATCAAGAAATCTTTTAAACTTCGATTGTAATAAATTAGCAAACGCACCTTTAGAAAAACTTTCCCCGAAAGATTTCCAAAACTCTTGTTTCTTTTTACTTAATTTTTTCATTGAATCTGCTCGAGTAAAATCCATTACTAATCTATCTTTATAAGAACTTAGCCCAGTATTCTGTGGATAAAGATCTGCCATAGATGTCATTTCTTTTTTATCAAGAAGGTTTTCCTGAATTTTAGAATAAAATTCACTTGGGAGAATATTTTCAATATAAAGATGTGGAAACGGAAAATTGGAAATAGGTACATTTCCAATTTTATAGGCAACATGGAGTTCAGCGTCTAAAAACATATTCACTCATTCCTTTAAAAGAACCTTCTTTTCTCGAAGCTTTATCTACTTGCTCTTGCGAAAATTTAAAATTTAACTTTTTTAAAAAATCTATTGTATCAAGATGTTCCGGTAAGTTTGGATTTAATTCTATTATTACTGATTTAATTTTTTTATTCTTAAGGGTTTCTTTTGCTCCTTCAATTACCTTATGTTCAAAACCATCAACATCAATTTTAATATAATCTGGTATTGGTAATTTGTTTGTTTCAACCAAACTATCCAATTTAAAAGTTATGCAGCCTTGCGCAAACCCAATATGGTTATGAAATGGCTGAAGTTCAAAATTTAAAGGTTCGCCAACCGCATGATTTGCAGCGCCCGCATCCTCATTATTTGTCCCCATAAAAATATAGTCGAAATTATCAACATCTGAAAGTCCAACACAATACGCACTTACTTTATGATCAAGTTTATTAAATTTTATATTTTTATTTAAAAGCGAATAATTTTGTGATTCTGGTTCCAACGCATAAACTGTTGCATCCCTAACAACTGAAGCATAAATTGTATACATTCCTACATTAGCTCCAATATCTAATAATATTTCTTCTGGATTTATTTGATTCAACCAATCTATTGTACCTGGCTCTTTAGTAAATAAAGTATCTGCTCTCCACTTTGTCAAAAGATTTGGTGTTTGGAAAATTAATTTTTTACCATTGAATTCAACTGTGCATTTTGGATCTAACTTTTCATATTCCTCTAAACTTATACCCATAGTTACTGTTCGCAATTTAACTTATAAAAAAAAATTGTAACATATAAAAAAAGGGAACATTAGCTCCCTTTTTTTATATGTTTTAAATAAACAATTACTTGTTCATTACGTACATGGTTACTTCAAAACCAAAACGCATTTCTGTTGCAGCTGGTGTTGTCCACATAATGTTATCTCCTTTAAAGTTGTTTAAATTCTATTTTGAAATTAGTTTTTTAAAATAGATGTATTACTATAATAAAAAATAATGGTTATTCATCGAATCATGCTATGAAATTGACCTAAGTATTATCATGATTAAATCTATTTCAATTTCGCTTTTGCCTCTTCTTCTTTTAATTGTGTCTCTTCACTTATAAAAACATCGAATAATAATACCCATCGATCTGTGTCTTCTTTTTCTAATGGTTCTACGCCATGAAATGCGTTATTTGTTTTAACAAAACAAAAAGCGGAATTAGGAACAAATGGCATAGTAATGACTTTATGAAATAAATCTTTGTTAAAATGACCGTATTCTTTATGACTAGCTATAAAATCAGGATCTTTTGGTATATAAATAGATGTTCCAATTTCTTGCTGGCTCATGTCTTTAGGAAAGTAAAACAATGCAGATATAACCTTTCTAGGATGATCGCTATGAGGTCCCAATGCATAATTTTTTTTATCATTTACAAGTTGCATTTCGAGTGAGAAATTTACATCACCAATGAGCTTAAATCGCATATCAAGATAGTGTTTAAATTTAGCTCTTAAAAGATTACCAAATCGCCCTTTTAGTAATGAAGAGCCGATTCCTTTCCAAAATTCCTGCTTATCACTTTCAATTTTTTGTATATGCTCATCTCTTGCAAATTCCAATACATAACGGTCTTTATAGTTTTTAAACCCTGGTTGTTCTGGATATACATCAGGCATTGATGTCATTGAATTTACAGATGGTAAATTTTTAAGGATTTTCGAATAATAATCATTTGGGAAAACATTCTGAATATATAGATGCGGATAC
>ERZ1047985.2421-NODE-2421-length-11746-cov-6.793516_pt1 | contig 11746 bp, 12 predicted proteins | sample MGYA00383097_ERZ1047985 | MGnify/ENA primary metagenome ERZ1047985 (study PRJEB29581, sample SAMEA5548367) | metagenome | biome: marine; feature: coastal; material: water | depth 50 m | study: Short-term variability in the microbial, nano- and picoplankton...
CTTCGAGTTCTAAAACACCTGAGAAAAGCATCTCGGTGAAGATGATTGAGTTGCAAGCATACGAGGGTACCCTCGTTATACCCATCAATACAGTGGGGGCCCCTTTGCAAATCTTAATCTTAAAATTATACAATTAATCTATCTCGAGGAAGATTGGTTCTGAAGAATCATCAGTTGTATAATCGCCAACTTGTCCATTGACATTTCTTCCCCAACATGATACGGATTTATCTTCAAAAACAACGCACGTATGGAAATTGCCAAGGAACAAATTCTCAGGTTTTGCAACCCCGTCTAAGCCAGAAACAGTCACAGGAGTAGACTCATGATTTGAAGGCGTATTGCCCAACTGTCCGTAGGTATTATTGCCCCAACAAACAATCTCCCAATCCTCTAAAATTGCGCAAGAATGATGTGTGCCAGCGGATACCTGTAAAGCGGTTCTATTGTTCCCGAAATCGATGGTCGCACGTTCAGTAAATGGATCGGTTGCAGATTGTGTATAACCTAATCCACGTTGCCCAAAATCATTCCTTCCCCAACACATTACTGAACCGTTTTCAAGCAATGAACATGTATGATATCCTCCAACAGAAACATCTGTGACATTTGTTCCTTGATGTGGTATATGAGTAGGTGTTGTAATGTAGCTATTGTCGTTTGTTACGCCTTTCAATGCTTTGTAGCCCCAGCAGAATAGTTCACCATCAGTTGTAACAACGCATGTAGCATGACCCCCTGCTCTAACAAGGGAAGCATTACTTCCGGAACTGAATTCTGGAACAGAATATGGAGTTGATATCCCTATGGTTCCGTCGATTTCCCCATTGCCAATTTGACCGTATTCGTTGCTTCCCCAACAGGAAATCGATTGATCTGAGAGAAGTGCACACGTATGATAGTAGCCTGACGACAACAATTCGGCGGTTACATCTGGACCAAAGCTAAGCGTAGGCACAGGCACATATCGATCACTGTAAGTGCCATCCCCAAGAGTCCCATCTTGATTGTAGCCCCAACAAGCCACGCTTCCGTCATCTAATATGGCGCAATTATGAAATCCACCAGCTGAAAGTTGTGTTGCCGTATGCCCGCCATACAATGTAACATCAATAGGATTCACTCCGCCCGAGGCATTTCTGTATCCTACGCCGATTTGACCGTAGTAATTGTTCCCCCAACACATTACAGTGCCATCTTCTCTAAGCATACAAGTGTGCCACCCACCACCCGTTAATTGATCAACAGGCGATGTTTGATTTTCACAGTCCACATTGCAACAATCTTCAGGGTTACAAACTCCATTATCTCCAGGTTCTCCGTTACAAACGTATGCCGTGTTATCCACTTCATTTTCACCTAATTTTTGATTGCCATCCAAATCAATACCCGATTCAATTTTCACTCCGCCATAAACACAATTCTCCCCGAATGGCTCATCAGTCATTTTGATTAATGAATTTGAGCCATTAACAATACTATCTGCCTTAGTTGAATCTTCTTCAGATGAAGATAAACAGCCAGACATAGGTGCAAGAATGAAGAGCACACTAACAAACAATAATCGGAACCTCATACAGGTGGAAGCGAGACCAGATTCAATAAACCATTCCCCAGCATAATCGCTTTCAGATATGTTCAGAGGGTGTATCCGAATACCCATTGCTCAGATATTGGCCAATCAAAGGGCTTGCAATGGGTCGGGCTAACGCTACCCTTTGAACCGATTGATAGCAAACTTATCAACTGAAGTCTATTGCACTAATTATGCAATTACGTATTCTGGGTAGCAAGGATATTCCATCTATCTGGGAAATCAATGAACAAGGTCTGCCTGGAACTGGCAAAGTATCACAGGATGAAATTGCTGAACTCATTCGTCTTGCCGATTTATCTCTTGGTGCATTCGAGGAAGATGAACTGGTTGGATTTGTACTATGTCTTTTACCAAGAACAAAATATGCTAGTCTAAATTATGCTTGGTTCAATCAACGTTACAATGATTTTCTCTATGTCGATAGAATTGCAGTACGAGAGAGTCATAGAAACCGAACAATAGGTTCTCTTCTATACCAAGAGGTAATCGCTCATGCCCAACAAAATAATTTTCCAATTACCGCTGAGGTTAGTCTGAAGCCACCGAATCCAGATTCGATGAGATTTCATTACCGATTCGGTTTTTCAGAAGTCGGTGTACTTCACCATGAAAATAAATCAGTCACAATGATGTTTCGAGATTGTTGAGCAATTGTAATTATGGAAGTGGAGGAATCCATGTTGTATCTTTCCTCGCATGGTCTAACAAATGCCAATATAGCGCAGTTACTTGCCTATTATGTTTCAAACAATTATCCAAAGAATCAATCTCAGGTGAAGATTTCCACGAACTATTGGCAATTATTTTCAATATTGGCAGATGTAAGGCAGGGCCATTGACTGGCAATGTCCATTTTGTCTTCCAATCAATTTCAATAATATTGTTATCATTCATTGATTGCAATACTTGAGTCCATGATTTTGTTTTACCGGCCTTTCTTTTTACCAACCAACTGGGATTAACTGAAGAATCTATTTTGAATCCATTTTTTGCCAATACAGGCGCCATCCAAGGCGCAATATATCCAGCCGGAGCGCGAAACCAAGGCCGAAAATTATCACCACATTGCTGCAATAGAATTCTATTTGACTCGGCCAATGCATTATCAAACCCTTCAATGTCCTGTGGCCATGCAGACCAACTTCGATGAGAAAAACCATGGTTTCCAATTGTGATCCGTTGAGAGAATCGGGTTAGGATTTGTTGTAACCATTTTACGAAGGTTGCATTTTCAAATAAATCTGCGATGATGAAAAAAGTCACAGGATATTCATTTGAGTTGAGCCATTTTTCAAGCCCCTTCATGCCTTTGAGAAAATCTTCTGATAATTCTTTGGAGTTTGAAGTTCTGTGCGTTTTCTTGGAACGTGTAGGGTGGCCAGAATATTTTGGCAGATGTCTATGGTCATCAAAATCAATACTAATCCAAGTTGAACTAGGCATATTCATTCACCCTTTACGAGGTAAATCAATCAAATACACTTTGTGAGGAATAGTTCGCCCAAATAATTCAACTCCGACAAATGTCTCTAGAGTTTCCCCATCCCAATTCAAACAAACTTTCTCTGCAGTTGCTAGGCCAGCCTTATTATGTGGGTGAACTGCAACTTCAATTCTATAATGGGTGCCTCTACTTTCTAGCCATGAAAGTACAGAATTAACGCTTTGAGTAGCAATCCCCCTATTCCTGAATGAAGGCGTAACCCAATAACCCAAATTGTAGTGAGAATTAGAAAATTGTAATTCATCACCCACGCCAACCATGCCAGCGAATCTTCCCGTATTATCATGAATGGACCAAAAATGTAAGCGGTCAGCATCAGATGCTGTCTCAATATCAAAGAGCATGTCTGATAATTGGCGATTAATGTCTTTGCTAATATCTATCCATGGTAAGGCCGCTAAGGCTGAATCACGGTCTTCATTAAAGGCATCAATCACATTTGTGAGAATCGCTTTATTGGCTGGACGGAGAACAAAATCTTCTGCAATTGACAGATTCGGTGTCGTCGCCATAGCTCGCCCTCAAACTCACAGACGGGCTAGGGCTGATGAAACATGCTCATTGTTTGGATAGGTTCTTTGCGCCATTGCAAGCGTCCATTGTAGATGTTCTGAGCGGCCCAAATAGCGCATTATTATGCCAATATGCAACAACATGTCCAGATTTTCAGAAAGATGAGGTCCTAAATTATCAAGAGTTTTGGCCGCTTCGTTCAAATTACCCGATTTGACCTGTTCCAATGCTGTAACTACTTCTCGGTATACTTGGGCAGCATTCCATTCATCTTTTGCAGGCCATGGCCAAATTCTGCCATTTGTTTGAGGAATTGGTGCCGGTTTTTCAGTTACTTGTTCAACGACTTCTTCACGCTTTTCTTCCTCACTAGGTAATTGTGGAGTTACCACTTTCTCAACCTTTGGCACTTCGGCTGTAACTGGTAAAGTTGGAGGAGAAATTGGTTGTGGTTTTGCTTTAGGGATTTGTGGAATTGGAGTTGCCATTTTCTCACTAGATTCGTCGGAAGGCAAAGGTGTTGGAGTTGGAGGGCTAATCGGTTTGTGCATTGTTGCTGCCAATCCGCCCTTGCTCGGAATAATATCTGGGATGTCCGGAATGTCGGGAGTCATTGGCACAGATGCCTTTGGCCCCACAGAACCTAAGAGGTCATCATCGGTTTCAGTTTTCACCATCGGAGAGTAAAGATTCCCTAATCCTGTGTGTATTGGTTCTGCAACTTCTTGTAATGGATCATATGTTCCAATTTCAAAGTTTGAAGGAGTTGTTGGAGCATCTGAAACCTGCAGTTCAACTTCTTCCGGCTTGACATAATCAACAGTCTTTGCAAGTGTTGGGCTACCGCCGCCAATGAATTGAAAGGAATCGTCTTCGTTAGCGGTTTCATATTGGCTGATTTCTACGGCTGCATCCTCGAGCGTCAATACCGCTTCAACCGCATAATCATCTTCATCGGGAGATTCCATTTCATCAGACAATAATAATGACATTAAATCGCTGCCACTTGTAGAAGGTGCAGGGATTGGCTGGTCTCTCGCACTCGCCGCAAAAACATAGTAGCACTGGGAACATGATTCAGCATTCTCAGCATTACTGTATTCGCAGTATGGGCAAGCATTAGCGACATCTTTGCCGGCCTTGTTCCGCTTCCCGAACATTACACTCCCCATTCATCGGGCTTCTCATTTCCCGTTTAAGACATAGGGTGGACTGATTAAGTTATACATCAATAATGAGGCATATGATGATGAGGGATAATGTGTTGCAGCAAATATGGCGGAACGAGGTAGGGTGCGGCGCATTAATAGTTCTAGTTCCGCTTCTGAAAGAGCAGTTGATGCAGGCTCAAAAGCCCCTCTAATATGGCAAAGAGGGCAAGATCACTTTTCATTATTTAGTCAATTAATAAAACAAGAACTAGATGATGAAACCGCAATGGTCGAAGAGCGTTGGAAGAAATGGCCAAAGCAAAGATTAGTTGCCGCAGGACTAACATTATTTGATTTGACAGGCAGGCCACAAGGCCGTTTCTTTGGAGAATACATTATCACATTTGAATCTAGAAATGGGGGGAGAATGCCTCAACATCGTTTTGGAAATGGAGATATTGTTCTCATCAGCCGGACAAGGCCTTGGGGTGAAAAAATAATTGAAGGAGTTGTACTGGATAGAGGCCCTACAAGAATCAGAGTCGTTGTTGCCGAAAGACCTAGTGACTTGCGTAAAGGTAATTGGAGACTTGACAGGGGTGCTAACCGTGTTGCGCATGATAGAATGCATGAAGGGTTAATCTCGTTTCATTCGATTGAAGATAATACTGGAACTCCCTTACGGGATTTAATACTCGGTTCAGTCCATGACATTGCATCAGCAGCGCAAAGCCCTCCGGAAATACATGGGCAGAAAAGACATGGTCCTCTTGGAATTTCACAACCACCTCTAAATGATTCACAAAGAAATGCTGTTGAATCAGCTATCGGCAATAGAATGACCTTGATTCAAGGGCCACCTGGGACCGGGAAAACTCATACTGCAGTGCAATTACTCCGCACTTTAGTCAAGATGGGTAGAGGCCCAATTTTAGCAACTGCTGAATCTAATGTAGCAGTTGATAACTTGCTTGAAGGATTGCTTGACAATGGCGTTAATGCCATCCGTATTGGGCGGCCAGTGAAAGTAAGAGAGGCTTTGAGAGAGGCAACTCTGGATGCGATTCTAAAAAATCATCCAGCCCAAGAAGAAATTGAATTCATTAGACAAGAAAATGATGCAGTAAAGCGCAGTCTTAGTGGTTTGAGAGGAAAAGAGAAAGGTTTAGCGCACAAAGATGTCAATAATAATTACAAAGAAATTCGTCGCCTTGAAAGAAATATGATAGAAAGCGTTCTAGATGGTGCTGAAGTAATATGTGCAACTACCATTGGGTCAGGTCATCAATTATTGGGCAATAGAAAGTTCCCTGTTATTTTGATGGATGAAGCAACACAAGCCAGTGAACCCAGCGCGCTTGTGCCGATTACACGCGGTTGTAGACAATTGATATTAGTCGGTGATCACAAACAATTACCACCGACAGTCATCAGCAGAGAGGCGGAAAAAGGAGGATTGGGCAGGTCATTATTTGATAGATTAATCAAATGTGGAATGAATACCCATATGCTGACAACCCAGTATAGAATGCACCCTATGATTCGAGAATTCCCGAGTGCTAGATTCTATGATAACAAACTGGAAGATGGCTGTAAGCCCGCTGATAGACCACCGGCAGCAGGTTTCCTATGGCCAGATTGGGACAAACCTGTTGCTTTCGTACCTATTGAAGGTGTAGAAATCGAAGACGAGGAAGGAAAGAGCAAATCAAATATGGACGAGGCTGCAAAGGTTGTTTCAATTGTTAATGACCTACTGGCACCGGGGGACCTTTCTGCCCATGAAATAGGCGTTATTTCGCCCTATAATGGTCAAGTAAGACTTCTCACAGACCTGTTCATTGAAGCCGGTGGATTAGAAGATGATGAACCGTATAATGGCCTTGAGATAAAAAGTGTAGACGGGTATCAAGGGCGTGAAAAAGAGATTATCATTTTCAGTGCTGTTCGGGCAAATGAAAAAGGAGAAATTGGCTTTTTAAGTGACAAAAGACGACTCAATGTAGCGATTACGAGAGCCAGAAGAGGTTTGATTGTATTAGGAAATCCGACTACATTACGCCATGATGGAACATGGCGTTCATATCTTGATTGGGCTGAGGAACACAAATTATTCGCTTGGCATATTACACATGGTTGAGTTGACAACTTGTGCGCAGGATTGACAAGGGATACACATTGGCGAGGGTTATGGCCGAAGACCCTGTAAGTGTCCACCAAGGGAGGGGAACATTGGCTCAATCTGTTGTGGCAAGTGCTCCAGATGGAATGCTGATAGCTCCTGCTTGGAAACGTTCAGTTGCCTATGTATTTGACATACTATTGATTGCTCTCGTTCTAGAAGTGATGAGTGGCTTTAATTTTGGACAAGGCATCTCTTCATTTTATTTGATTCAGGAAGGGGGCAAATCTACAGCCTTCTATTTGGTAAATTGGTTCTTATTTATCTCAGCAAATTATCTGTATTTCAAATATACGGGGAAAACAATGGGCCGTTCACTTGCTCAAAGAAGTTTGAGAATTGCTATTGTTCACGATAATGGCTCTGCACTCGATGATCACCATTGGGGTCCGAGAGCGTTTTCAAAACTAATCTATATCATCCCTATTATTGGAGCATTATGGTTTGGACTTAGGGATATGATTCGTGCACAATCTAGTAATTCCGAATATAGGACTTCTATTGATGTCAAGAATCATACAGTAGCAGCAGTTGATTGGTCTTTACCTTCGGAAACACGATTGAAACTTCGTTGAAGTAGCAGACCACTTTAGCAAGCCATTGAAGTACTCCCTCCGTCAGTGGACTCCAAGGTGAGAGCGATGAGCGACCAACATAGCCAGCGAAACGCTTCTCTTGAAGCAAGACTTACCGATGTAAAAATGGAAATTGATGATGATGACGAAGACGTAGTTCTTGCAGTTGTCACCTTAACAAATGAAGCAGCAATTCCTATGGGTGGATTGAATATTAGTATTACAACTAGTGACGGTCAAGAAATATCCTCTAAAGAAGGAATAACTTCTCTCGGACCAGGTGTTACACGTACCTTCACTTTTGAATTTCCTCTTGAAAATGGACAATGGACTTTTTCAACAACTGGTAATGGTAAGAATCTCACCCTTGGACCATATGAGGCAGATTTCACTTATCAAGAAGAAAAGGGTCGCAAATTAAACAACGCAATTGGAAGTAATTTGTTTACTGGAGCATTTACCGAACACCTTTCCGACTTTGGAAATACGGAAGAAAAGGAAATAATTGATTCAAGCACAGTAGTTTTAACCACATATCATGGTGAAAATGCTGAAGGTGGTGCGACGAAAATAAACGTCGGCGCCGCTGCAGAAATAGAAGATGAAGAAGATGCTCCTCGCACACCTCCTTGGGAGAAATCAAGCCCAGGAACTGCTCTAACAGACCCGCTTTCAGCACCTTTGGCCCAATCAACAAACGAAGTAAGAACTCCGCCATGGGAGAAAGAAGAAGTAGTTGCAGAGCCAACTACAACCGCCCCAGTTGACCTACTATCACTTGCAGCGTCAACAGAAGTTGCAGCAGAAACTGAAATCGTACCAGTATTGGATTCCAAGGCACCTTCCGGCCCTCCATCAGTGCCTTCATCTCCAGCGCCGACAGGTCCTCCCGCAGTGCCTTCATCTCCAGCACCTTCTGGTCCACCTGCCGCGCCTCCATCAGATCCTCCATCGCCTCCGCCGTCCGGTCCACCAGCAGGCCCTCCATCCGGTCCACCAGCAGGCCCTCCATCCGGTCCACCAGCAGGTCCGCCATCCGGTCCACCAGCAGGTCCGCCGTCCGGTCCACCATCCGGTCCACCATCCGGTCCACCATCGGGTCCGCCAGCAGGTCCGCCATCAAGGCCTGATGATTTATGAGTGAGAGTTATGACAGGATTCGTAATGGAATTATGTGGCAATAATGCAGCATATCAAATCGTACCTGAAGGAATAAAATCTATTGATTTAGAAAAAGTTGGTGCTATGATAGAATCTAGTGGGTACCAAGTTGGTATTCGAAATCGTCTATGTTGGACTTTTTCAGGCCCGTGTGAACTAACATTGTACCCAAGTGGTAAATTATTAGTAAAAACCGAAGACAAAGAAATCGCTGCAGAAGTTGCTCAACAACATGTTGATGTTTGGGCACGTGGATAATTAGAGGTGAGGATTTGATTCCACCTAGTATTATTGAAACATTAAACGCAGGAGGTGTTGTTGCTTATCCCACTTCAACACAACCAGGATTAGCCTCCCTCCCCACTCAACAAGGATTAGATTCACTTTTTTCACTAAAACAGCGACCAGATACAATGCCTGTAAGTTTAGGTGTAGCTTCAATTGAACAAGCAAAATCCTTTGTTGAATTTCCAGAGTTGGCTGAAAAGTTACTCTCTGCTTTTGAAAAAGGTGCCATTACTTTGATATTGCCGGCATTGCAAGAATCCGATCAAAGATTGGGCGGTGAAAATATTGCAATACGAATATTAGCACATCCATTAGCAAGAAAACTTGCCGAAATGGTCGGGCCAATAACTGCTACAAGCGCAAATCAAAGTGGAGAAGCACCGCAAAATAATAGCCAAAAAGCAGGATTGAGGCTTGGTTTATCGCAATCCTCAATTCTAAATGGCGAGTGCGGAGGGGACATTCCAAGCACAATGATTCGTATCGTCCAAGACCCAAACCAAACTAGCGGGTTTTCGGTAACTGTTATGAGAGAGGGGGTAATACCTCGCGAAGACGTGATGTTATGGTTGACGAAGGTGAACTGAAATATTGGCGAGATGCTGGCCACGTAGCGCGTCGTACATTAGAAGCGATGAAACTGGAACTTGAACCAGGAAAATCATTCCATGAAATAATCGAAAGCGCTGAGCGTTTCATTCATCGCCATGGTGGCAAACCCGCATTCCCTGCAACAATTGCTGCAAATGATCTTGCTGCACATTTTACCACCAATCATTTGATTGAAGATGTTGAAGGTTGGCAGAGTGGCATGATTCTTGAAAAAGGTGATTTGGTGAAAATTGATTATGGCGTACACATCAAAGGACATATTGGCGATAATGCTATGTCGGTTGAAATAGGTAATGGAAATAATCACACCGAGCAAATTAAAGCTGCAAAAGAAGCAAGAGATGCTGCTATTGAAGTAATGCATCCAGGAACTCCATGGTGGAAAGTTGGTGCCGCAGCAGCACAACCCTCAATCGATGCGGGATTCCAACCAATTCGTAATTTATGCGGGCACCAGTTGAAACCTTGGGAATTACATGCAGGAGTTTCAATCCCATCATATGCGTGTGGTCCAGATAATAAGGGATTCAAAGGAGTGGTTGAAGAAGGATGCGTATACGCTATTGAACCCTTCAATACTACTGGGAAAACAGGAATGATTGAAAACATTGGAGGGCGTGAATCTTCGAATATTTACAGAGTTACTGGAAATACGACTTCTCGAAAAGCAAGAGCAAAAGGACAATTAAAACCGTTAGGGGCTCAAATGGCCCGTAATCTTGAAGAACGCTATGGGACTTTACCTTTCGCAGAACGTTGGGCTTACCCAATGCTAGAGAAACCATTCCCTGAAGCAGATTCAGAAAGTTTGCAAAGTAAGTGGAATGCTTTGGTTAAAAAATTGATATCAATACGTTTCATTGAAACCTACCACGCACTAAGGTGTATAGATGGAGGAACAATCGCTCAATTCGAACATACCGTACACATAACAGATGGCGGCCCAGAAATTCTCACCGTTGAGTAACATTGTCGTTTTAGGGGAAGATTACCTAAACATGATGCCCATAGCACCATTGATGACGACTCTGGCGTATGTGGCAAAAATCACTCTGACGGTTGCAATTATTGTGCTGATAACAGAAACTTCCAACCGCAGCATATTCCTAGCATCCTTATTTGCAAGCATCCCTATCGTTTCAGTAATTGCGATAATTTGGATGCATAACGACGGTAAATCTGCAGATGATATTGCAATTTTTGCCGATGGAGTGCTAGCATTGATCATTCCATCGCTTACTTGCTTCTTCATTTTGTCCTATCTTCTAAAGAATGGTTGGAGTTTTTATCCAAGCCTTGGAATCGGGATTGTGGCAACAGTCATCGCCTATCTTGTATTCATCAGGGTAATCGAGAAAATTGGTTGGATTGCAACACAAACTTCCTAAAATTAACATTATTTGTACAAATATTGACTTGGTATTTACTCAAACAATCAATTTTTACAGGTTTTTTACTTGATAATGAATATAAACTGTGAGACCTTGGGTCTATATGAACAGGGCTGTTGAAGTTCTCGTTGAGTGCATCCCATCCCCTCCGCGTTATTATTCTCACCCTGTTCACCTCTATTTTGGCAATGGCCGATAGGCTGGATGTTGTAAATATCGTGGATTCGAAGCCCATTCTATTTTTTGTGGAAATTTTCTCACGATTTGTTCTTGACTATTATTATATGAGAATCCAATAAAAATACACGGAGTTTTCTTACAAATAGAATGCTCTAATGCCGGCGGATTACAAATAACAAAAAAATAACATTTTCATAAAACCCCTAAAATACCATTTTTTAGGGGTTTGTTAGAATTAAGCCGGCGGCGCGGTTATATACGATAGAGTGGGTGGTAAGGATACTCCCGGCAACGGGTACGGAGGACAAAAATATGCAAAATGAAAACCGAAATGATGAAGCTGTAAGCCCGGTCATTGCTACCATTCTAATGGTCGCAATCACTGTGGTACTTGCTGGTGTACTGTATGTCTGGGCTGCAAGCCTAGCAGAAGGTAACACCGACGGAAACCTAGCTCTCTACGCCTTTGGCGCAGAAGATGCAAATGGTGCTGTGACTGATGGAACTGACGACAACTTGGTTCGTGTAACAATGAGCCAAGGTGGCGACTTGAACTGGGCTTCTATCTCAGTCAAGATCTCTGTCGACAACG
>ERZ1047985.2442-NODE-2442-length-11663-cov-5.290920_pt1 | contig 11663 bp, 9 predicted proteins | sample MGYA00383097_ERZ1047985 | MGnify/ENA primary metagenome ERZ1047985 (study PRJEB29581, sample SAMEA5548367) | metagenome | biome: marine; feature: coastal; material: water | depth 50 m | study: Short-term variability in the microbial, nano- and picoplankton...
GATCGCGTTCGCCGCCACCTGAGCGAACTTGCGGCGCAAGGCCAGTCTGTGACCTACCGCGTGCTTGCGCAACAGCTCGATCTTGAACCGCCCAACACCATTCAACAAGTGACGCGAGCACTTGAACAGCTGATGCAAGAGGATGCTGCGGCAGATCATCCGTTGATCGCAGCACTTGTTGTGAGCAAGGCGGCGGGTGGCATCCCGCGGCAAGGGTTCTTTGAATGCGCGCAGCGAATTGGGTGCTTTCACGGGGATGCGTTTGGGGCGGAGGCGATCAGCTTTCATGAAGCGGAATTTAAGCGGGCCGTTGCTTATTGGCGGTCTACTGCACTGCAATGAACCTTGGCAGTTGGGCTTAAGGCGACTTACTTCAAGGCGCGCGCCAAAAACTGTTGGGTGTCTTCGTTTTGGGGACGCTCGAAAATCTCTTCTGGCTTGCCTTCTTCAAGGATGCGACCATCTTTCAGAAAACAGACTTTATCCGCGGCTTCACGGGCAAAGCCCATTTCGTGCGTTGCAAGGATCATCGTCATGCCATCTGCCTTTAGAGCGCGCAATGCGTCCAGAACGTCGCCCACGAGCTGAGGGTCGAGGGCGGATGTGATCTCGTCAAACAGCATCACCTCAGGGCGCATAGCCAATGCGCGCACGATGGCGACGCGTTGTTGTTGGCCACCCGACAGTTGGTCCGGATATTTGCCCATGTGTTCGGCCAACCCGAAGCGCGCAAATAGGGCTGTAACTTCGGGCATCAGCTCTGCACGGGATTTTTTGTGGTTGCGGCGCGGGGCGAGCAGGACGTTTTCAACGGCTGTCATGTGCGGGAAAAGATTATAGCTTTGGAACACCATGCCAATGCGGCGACGCACGGGTTCAGGGTCCAGACCGGGAATGGAGACGTCCGCGCCATCCAGAAAGATCTCTCCGTCTTCAACAGGTTCCAACAGATTGATGCAGCGCAGAAGTGTTGATTTACCCGCGCCGGATGCGCCGATCAGGCAGACCATTTCCCCCGCATTCACGTCCAGATTAATACCATCACAAACCGTATTATCACCAAAGCGTTTCACCACGCCGCGCAGGGAGAGTTTGGGCATTAGCTGCGCTCCCTGTTTTGTTTGTTCATCAGATAATCGGCATAGCGCGTGGCAGGGATTGTAACGCAGAGAAAGATAACGGCTGCGCCCACATAGGGTGTGAAATTGGCGAGCAGGGATTTAAACACGCCCGCTTGGCGGAAGATCTCAACGGGGCCGATAAAGCTGAGGAGGGCCACGTCTTTTTGCAAAGCGATCAACATATTCATTTGCGCAGGCACCACGCGGCGGATCGCTTGGGGTAGGACCACGAACCGCATGACATCGCGCTCTGCAAGGCCCAGTGATTGCGCGGCCGCGCGTTGGCTTTGATGCACTGATGTAATACCTGAGCGAAAGATTTCCGCGACATAGGCGGAGTAGGTGAGGATAAGCGCGAGGCTGCCCCAAATGTAGGGTGAATTCCATGGGCGCGGGAGGCCTAGGCCGGGGATGCCAAAGCCGATGAGGTAGACCGTAAGGACCACAGGCACGCCGCGGAAGATGTCGGTATAAAGTGCGCCAAAGATGCGTAGCGGGAAGAGCGCAGGAGCGCGTACATCGCGCATCAGCGCCACGGCGAGGCCGAGGATCGCGATGAGGGGCGCGCACCACGCGAAGATGGCGACGTCTAAAAGGAAAGCGTCGAGGAGTTTTGGAAAAGTTTTGAGAAAGACCTCTTTGTTGAAGAAGCTTTTTTGTACCTTTTCCCAACCCGGTGCCATCGGCACCAGAATGAAAATAGCGAGTATCACCAACGCTGTAGAGCCACCCGCAATAAGCAAGGACCGGCGTCGAAGCCGATCCTCATAGAGCTGACGGCGGGTCTTGCCGCCTGTGGTCTGCATGCGCATCAGGCGTTACTTAACCAGTGGAACACCTGTGGTTTGCTGAAGCCATTCGGCTTCAATCGCACCGAGTTTGCCGCTTTCCGTGAGTGCGGCCAGAGCTTCGTCGACGCAAGTCTTCAAGGGGTTGCCGTCTTCCATCAACATGCCGAACTCATCGCCGTCCCCGCTAGCGCTGGCGTCAAATTGACCAATGACTTTGGAGCCTTCTATAACCACTGCGGAGAGATAGAGCGCTGTTGGCAGATCATAGAGGGCCGCGTCGATTTGGTTGGCTTGGATAGCGGCGTTGACGTCTGCGTTGTCACCGTAAAGTAGTAGATCGGAGGTTGGTTGCACCACATCTGTGAGAACAGTTACGGCGGTTGTCGTGCCGACCGCGCCCCATTTTAGGGCTTTGAGCGCTTCTAGGGTTGGCGCAGTTTCAATCACGTTTGGCCCTGCAAGCACGGCCATGGGGGCTGCGTAGTAAGGGGATGAGAAATCGACGACCTCGTCACGCTCGGGTGTGATGGAATATTGCTGCATGTTCAGATCGAAGTTCTTCACGCCCGGTTGGATCGCTTCGTCGAAAGACGAGCGTACCCAGACGACATCGTCTGCGGCAAAACCCATTTCTTCAGCGACGGCATAGGCAACGGCTGCTTCAAAGCCTTTTCCGCTTTCAGGCGCATCGTCCATGACCCAAGGGTAGTAGGCGGGGTTGCCTGTGGCAAAGGTGATTTTGCCATCCGTGAGCGTCTTGTCAGCGGCGCAATGACCTGCGGCAAATGCGGATGTCGCGGAGAGGGCGAGGGCTAGTCCGGTCGTGAGAATTAGAGTTTTCATATGTGATGTCCTTTGTTCGGGTGTTTGGTGGCCCTGCGTGCTCAGCACACAGGGTTGCTTTCGCTCAGCGCCCTCGAATGCGCGGATCAAGCGCATCACGTAGCCCGTCGCCAAGGTAGTTCACTGAAAGCACAGTTAGGGAAATGGCGATACCAGGCAGCATCACGCGTTCCGGGTATTCGGTCATGCGCGGCACGCTATCAGCAAGCATTTTTCCCCATGTGGGGAAGTCGGATGGGAAGCCCACGCCAAGAAAGCTGAGCGCGCTTTCTGTAATGATCGCAGTCGCAAGACCCAACGTCGCTGAGACCATGATGGGCGACATGATGTTGGGCAGTAAATGGCGCGTGATGATTTTATAAGGCGTCGTGCCGATCGAGCGGGCCGCGAGGATGAATTCGCGCTCTTTCAATGCGAGAATTTCACCGCGCACGATGCGTGCGGTTTGCATCCATGAGGTGATCGCGATGATGCCAACAATCAGCACGAACATGCCTTGCTCTGGCCCAAAGGCCGCGCGCAGGGGTTGGCGGAAAAGTGTTACAGCAACCAACAACAGGGGCAACAGCGGCAAGGACAATACGAGGTCCGTGAAGCGCATCAAAATGCCATCGAGGCGTTTGAAGTAGCCCGACAGCACGCCGATTAGCGTGCCGACGAATAACGCCAGCACCATCGCGGCCCAACCCACCGCGAGCGATGTGCGCCCGCCTTTGATCATATTGGCCAGCATATCACGCCCTAGATTGTCTGTACCAAAGGGGCGGGCCCACGACACTTTTGCATCGCTGTCCCACAGCCATGTGTAGATCGGGCGTACGTCTTTGTTGCGTATGTCGAGCTTTTGCGGATCAAGTTGCCAGATTAGCGGGCCGAGGATCACGAACAAGGTGATGAAGATCAGGAAGCCTCCACCGAACAACGCGCCTTTGTGCTTGCGGAACTGGTCCCACACGTCTTTCCACTGACTGCGTGGGGGCTTGGACGGTTCTTTGTCCTTGAGCGCCTCGATTGGGTCGAGTTGGGCGATATCAGTCATAGCGGATCCTCGGATCAAGCACGCCGTAGAGAATATCGGCAATCAGGTTAAAGAGTACGATCAGGATCGCAAAGATGAAAGTTAGGGTTAAGACCATCGGGATGTCATTGGCAAATAGAGCGGTGAGCAGAAGCTGCCCGATGCCGTTCACTTTGAACACATTTTCGGTGATGATCGCACCACCAAAGATCGCGGGCATCCCAAGCGCAATGACCGTGACCACGGGGATCATCGAGTTGCGCAAGACGTGGACCATGACGACCACAGCTTCCGACAGTCCTTTGGCGCGGGCAGTGCGCACATAATCTTGGTTGAGATTTTCGAGCATTGACGCACGCATATAACGGCTGATTTGCGCAGTGGTTTGCAGCGCGAGCACCATGACCGGCATGATCATTTGTAAAAACTGCACTTTGAAGCTGGCCCAGTCTGTCACAACATGTGTGGTGTCATAGATCGAGGGGAACCATCCAAGCTGCACCGAGAACAGCACGATCAGCAAAGGCCCCGTAAAGAACGGAGGAATAGAGAAACCGATCATCGACACGAATGTGCCCGCTTGGTCAAACACTGAATACTGGCGATAGGCGGAGTACACGCCAATCGGCAGCGCAATCAGGATGCCCACGATATAGGCCATCCCAACCACCCAAAGCGTTTGCGGCATACGCTGGATCACGATGTCCATCACTGGGCTGCGGGTCTGCCACGAAATGACTCGCTGCACGCCTTCTGTGTGGGCGGTACCCCACAGATAGTCCCAAAACACCATCGGCTCTATGACGAAGAACTGATAAAGCCACTTGAGATAGCGAATATAGCCGGGCTGACCGAGACCAAGTGCTTCACGCATTTTTTCTTTGACCTCGGGTGGTACGGTTAAGGGCACCTGCGCCATCGGATCACCGGGGGCGAGTTCCATCAGCAGAAAAATCACGAGGCTGATAAAGAGCAACGTCGGAATGGACAGAATCAGACGTCTAATCGTGAATGTCAGCATGAGGATCCAGACTTGAGATCGGGTTGATTAGCGACTGCGCCTTGAGAGTATGGCGTCGGGCGAAGCGGCAAACAAACCAGTGGGTTGGGGGAGATACGCCCCGCCAGTGAACGACCAGCGGGGAGCGAAAGCTAATGAATTAGCTTATTTTACACGGTGCCAATCTGCGATGTTCCACAGTTCGCTGTCCCAAACATTTAGAACAACGCCACCAAGTGAGTTTGCATGCGCGGAAACGCGTGCACGGTTCACCAATGGAATGATCGTGTTTGTGTCTTTCGTAACCATATCGTTCATCTTACGCGCGATTTCACCACGCTTGTCGATGTCACCTGTACGGCCAAGCTCATCAATCATCTCGTCATATGCTGGATCGCAGAAACGGTTGATGTTCTCACCCTGCCATTGGCTGGATGGCTTTGGCTCGGCGCCACAGCGATACGCGGCAAGGTACTGCTGCGGATCTGTGCCGTTGAACGTGTTCGCATACATTTCTACGTCTGCGTAGAATTTCTGGAACGTGTCAGGCGATCCGGGATCACCACCGAAGAAGACAGACGCGTCGAGGTTACGAAGCTCTGTTTCAACACCGATCTGGCTCCACCAGTCTTTGATCAACGCTTGGAAGTCCTGACGAACCGCGTTTGTGGATGTTTGGTAGAGGATGGAAAGCTTCACGCCGTCCTTCTCACGCACACCGTCGCCGTCGCTATCAACCCAGCCAGCACCGTCGAGCAGCGCTTTTGCGCCATCGAGATCTTGCGTCAAGCAAGCAGTGTTGTCGGATGCATAGATTGCAGGAGCAGGCACGAGGTTACAAGTTGGTGTACCCGCTTTACCGTAGCCAACTTCTGTCAGAAGTGCGCGGTCGATGGAGATAGACAGAGCTTCACGAACCGCAGGATCGCTGAGGAACGGGTGAGGTTCCGCAACCGTAGAGCGCGTCTCTGCTGGCAGATCAGGGCTTGGGTTGGTCATGTTCATCTCAAGACGCTCAACCAACGGGCCGAAACCTGCGATTGCTTTGCCTTTGCCTGCTTCTTCCATCTTCGCGATGACGTCTGGCGCCAACTGAAGGTTCCAAGCGTAATCGAATTCGCCTGTCTCAAGAACAGAACGACCCGCACCATTCGCGTCGCCGCCACCTTTGAAGTTCACTTTCGCGAACGCAGGCTTTGCAGGGTCACGGTAGTTCGGGTTCGCGGACATTTGGATCACGTCGTTTGGACGGAAATCGTCAACCACGAAGGGACCTGTGCCGATTGGGCTAAAGTTTGCCTCTGTGCATTCTGGTGCTTTTGCTCCAAGGCAATCTGCGAATTGTGCCGCTTGGATGATCGGGGACTGACCGCCAACGAAGGGGCCATATGGGTTTGGCTTAGGCTCGCTGAAGGTGACTTTGACAGTCAGATCATCAACCGTTTCCACGCTTTCAACGCCGTCAAAGAACGCCAGCTGCGCGCATCCGCCTTCTGGGTGCATACAATATTCGGCGGTGAACTTCACGTCCGCGGAGGTGAGCGGCGTGCCATCAGACCACAACAGGCCCGGAGCGATTTTCCACGTGATCTGTGTCAGATCCTCGGAAACGCCGCCATTGGCAACTGTTGGGATTTCTGACGCAAGGAAAGGAACCATTTCACCGGTTTCATTGTAACGCGCGAGTGGCTCGATCACGAGGGATGCTGATTCGACGTCCTTTGTGCCGCCAGATAGGAACGGGTTCAGGATGGAAGGCGCTTGCCAATAGATGATGTTCACAGTGCCGTCGGATCCGCGCTCAGCCATAGCCATTGGGGCCATCGCAAAACTCGCAGCAGCACCCAACATGAGTGTACGAAGCTTCATAAAAGTCTCTCCTTGTTATGCAAAAACAGCGCTATATCTGCAGCGCTCCCTTGCGTTCATTGCGGACCGGTTTCGGCCGATCTCGTCCTCACAGCTCGGGAAGATAGCGCAGCGATAATGCGTCAAAAGACGCAAAGTGTACACAAAAGTCCCCCAGCCAATAGCGCCATCGAAACAGAGTTTAAGAAAATTGCAAGCACCTTGCGAGACTGATTTCGTATTGCTTAACAATTTGTTGGTCCCCGTCTTGCGGTGGGGCACTGTGAAACGTCTAAGCTGTTTGACATCGCGCGCGATGTGCCTCTAGCGTATCGAAAGACACGTCGGATGTTGCCGGCTGGGGGACCTCATATGCTCGACCAACCAATTGCACAGATTGAAAACCTAAGGGTTGAATTTCAAACTAAAGACGGACCCGTGGTCGGGGTAGAGGATGTCTCCTTCTCGATAAATCCTGGCGAAACGGTCTGCGTGGTTGGAGAATCAGGGTCTGGCAAATCGGTGTCTTCGCTGTCGTTAATGCGCCTTGTGGAATACGGCGGCGGCGAAATTGCGGGCGGGCGCATGATCTTTGACCGCAAAGACAGTGGCGCGATGGATCTGCGCGACGCGAACCCCGATCTGATGCGCACCATTCGTGGCAATGAAATTGGAATGATCTTTCAAGAGCCGATGACCGCATTGAACCCAGTGTTCACAGTGGGTCGTCAGTTGACCGAAGGCCTGCGGGTGCATCGTGGCATGAGCAAGAAACAAGCAGAAGAACGCGCGTTAGAGCTGATGCGCCAAGTGCGAATTCCTGAACCTGAGAAACGTCTTGACCAATATCCACATGAATTGTCCGGCGGTATGCGCCAGCGCGTGGTGATTGCGATTGCACTGGCGTGCGAGCCGCGTTTGCTGATCGCGGATGAGCCAACGACGGCTTTGGATGTGACCATTCAAGCGGAAATATTAGCACTGATGGATCGACTCAAGCGCGAGACTGGCACGGCCGTGATGTTCATCACCCATGATATGGCCGTCGTCGCGCAGATGGCGGATCGTGTTGTGGTGATGTTCCGGGGCAATAAGGTCGAAGAGGGCACCGTCGAAGAGATTTTCGAAAATCCGCAGCATCCCTATACCAAGGCGCTCTTGGCAGCGGTCCCGAAGCTCGGCGAAATGCGCGGCAAAGCTGCGCCGGAACCGATGAAATTGCTGGGCAGCGATCAGGGCGAGATCAAGCCCATCCTTGGCACGAATGAGCCTCTTTTAGCCGTAACAGGCCTCACAACGCGGTTCCCTGTGACGGGTGGTTTGCTGCGACGCGTGGTTGCGAATGTGCATGCTTCGGAGGATATTTCGTTCACCATCAACAAGGGTCAAACACTGTCTTTGGTGGGCGAATCGGGCTGTGGCAAATCTACAGTCGGGCGGTCATTGCTACGTCTGGTTGAGCCTTTGAGCGGGCAGATCACGCTGGATGGCAAAGAGATTATGGAGATGAACCAATCCGAGCTACGCGAAAGTCGTTTGGATATGCAGATGATTTTCCAGGATCCCTTCGCATCGCTGAACCCGCAGATGCAATTGATTGATCAAGTCGCCGAACCCATGCGCAACTATGGAACGGAAATTGGCCAAGCGCTGACGGATCGTGTTGAAATGCTTTTTGATCGTGTGGAACTGCCGCGCTCTTTCTTGCGCCGCTTCCCGCATGAGCTATCGGGTGGTCAACGCCAGCGTGTCGCGATTGCGCGAGCTCTTGCGCTAAACCCCAAGTTGATTGTCGCGGATGAAGCGGTCTCTGCGTTGGACGTGTCCGTGCAGGCGCAGGTGGTCAATTTGATGATGGAGCTTCAGGCAGAAATGGGTCTGAGCTATCTGTTTATTAGTCACGATATGGCTGTGGTGGAACGTGTAAGCCATTATGTGGGCGTGATGTATTTGGGCCGAATCGTTGAAATGGGCCCGCGCGCGGCGGTGTTTGAAGACCCGCGCCACGCTTATACGCAAGCATTGATGAAAGCGGTGCCGATTGCCGATCCGCGTAAACGCAAGGATGAGAAAGACTTGAATTTCAAACCGATCCCGTCGCCGATGCACCCAGTTGGCTACTCGCCCGAGCCGTCGATGTATGAAGAGGTGTCGCCAGAGCATTTCGTGTTGTTGACCGATAGTGGGTATTGAGATGGTTGAAACGCTTACGCCTTTAGAGTTGATGACCAAGCTCATCAGCTTTCCGACCGTGTCGCGCGATAGCAATCTGCCATTGATTGATTGGGTGGAGGAATATCTTACGTCGCACGGTATTACTTGCCACCGCTACTACGATGACGATGAGAACCGTACCGTCGAAAAGGCCGCGTTGTTTGCTCATGTGGGACCGGATCAAGAGGGCGCTATCGTACTGTCTGGTCACACTGACGTGGTGCCGATTGATGGCCAACCTTGGGACACGGATCCTTGGTCCGTCACCGAAAAAGACGGCAGATACTACGGGCGTGGGACCTGCGACATGAAGGGTTTTGACGCCGTCGCGATCTGGGCCTTGGTTGAGGCGCACAAGCGTGGTGTAAAGCGGCCTTTGCAGATTGCCCTTAGCTTTGACGAGGAAATCGGCTGCACAGGTGCGCCGCCTATGATCAATCGCATGCTTGACGTCCTGCCCAAGGCGAGCGCGGTGATCGTGGGTGAGCCCAGCATAATGCAAGCGGTTACGGGTCACAAAGGCGGGCGCGGTTACATGACGCATGTGAAGGGCTTCGAGGTGCACTCATCCTTACTGCACACGGGCGTCAACGCGATCATGTATGGATCAAAGTTGATTGATTGGGCCAATGATGTGAACGCCGCGAATATGGCGCAAGAGCCAACAGACGTCGCCGCACAATTCGATCCGCCGTTCACCAGCGCACATGTCGGCGTTATCGAGGGTGGCACTGCACATAATATTACGGCCAAGGACTGCCACTTCGGCCTAGATTTTCGCGTTGTCCCTGGCGAAGATCCCCTTGATTGGCGCGACCGCTATTTCGCGAAAGTCCGCGATGTGGAAGCGATGATGCAAGCTGTGGTGCCCGAGACGTCGATTGAGCTGACTGAGCGGTTTAACGTGCCCCCTTTGGTGCCCGAAGAAAACGGCGAAGCAGAAACACTGGTGCGTCAGATTACGGGCGACAATGCGAGCCACAAGGTGAGTTACGGCACCGAAGCAGGCCAGTTCCAAGAGCGTGGCTATTCCGCTGTGATCTGTGGCCCGGGTGATATCGCGCAAGCGCATCAACCGAATGAGTTTTGCACCGTTGCGCAGTTCAATGCAGGGCACGCCTTTATGGAGAAGCTGCTTGAGCGCCTGATGTAATGGCGTTTCCGATCACTGATCAAAGCCCGATCGAGCATGATGTGCCACTGCCAAGTGACGCGGATGCTGTGGTGATTGGTGGCGGGATTATTGGGGTCATGACCGCTTGGGAACTGGCCAAAGTGGGTCTGAAACCTGTGCTTTTGGAGAAGGGCCGCATCGCGGGGGAGCAATCTTCGCGCAATTGGGGCTGGATCCGTGCACAAGGGCGCGACCTTGCAGAAATCCCCATCATGCTTGAGGCGCAATCCATGTGGCGCGACTTGGATGCGCGCGTTGGTGGGTTAGGCTTGGCACAGACGGGCACACTTTTCATGGCTGCAAAGGACGGCGATATGGCGGGCTTTCAGGAGTGGCTGGACCTCGCTGCCCCGTATCAGCTCAGCTCGAAACTACTCAATGCGCATGAACTGGCAGATCACATTCCGCATGCAAACGCGCGCTGGGCGGGGGCGCTTTACACGCCGAACGATCTGCGCGCGGAGCCTTGGGTGGCCGTGCCCGCATTGGCGCGCGCGGCGGTAGAGGATGGCGTCACAATCATCGAGAATTGCGCGGTGCGGATGCTTGATATCGAAGGCGGCGCTGTCACAGGGGTGATCACCGAAAAGGGCCGTATTAAGTCGGAACGCGTGGCGCTGGCGGGCGGGTCGTGGTCCTCTCTTTTGCTTCGTCGCCATGGCGTGTCGATCCCACAATTGTCCGTGCGCGCGACTGTGGCCGCGACCGGTGCTTTGCCCGAGGTGGTCAGCGATAGTGGCGTGGATGATCGCCTTGCGTGGCGGCGGCGCGCGGATGGGGGCTATTCGCTGGCGCCGTCAGGATTTCACGAATTGTTGGTTGGCCCTGATGCGTTTCGCGCGGCAATGGGATTTTTGCCGCAGTTGCGCCAAGACCCGCTTGGCACGCGCTATTTGCCCGCTGCCCCTAAGGGGTTTCCTGATGCCTGGGGGACAAAGCGACGGTGGAGCGCGGATAAGCAAAGCCCGTTCGAGAAGATGCGCATCCTCAATCCCAAGCCCAATGCGCGAAAGGTTGAAAAACTCGCACGGGAGTTTGCTGGCACTTTCCCCAGCCTTGGTGCGGTGACGATCAAAGACGCATGGGCCGGGATGATTGACGTAATGCCTGATGTTGTGCCTGTGGTGGATGCCTGTGCGGCCCTGCCCAACCTTACGATTTGCACAGGGATGTGCGGACACGGCTTTGGGATTGGGCCTGCGTTTGGGCGGATCACTGCTAAATTGATGCAGGGCAAAGAGACTGGGCATGACTTGAGCCGATTCCGCCTAAGCCGGTTTTCTGATGGCAGCACGTTGGAGTTGGGTCCGAACCTATAGCGCTTGCCCAATGCGGCGAGATAGGACAGGTTGCTGCCAAACAGGGGGAGAGCGCATATGCCAATTCACAATCGTTTCGCAGATTTACACGCTGAAATCACCGAGTGGCGCAGACATCTGCATACGATCCCTGAGTTGAATTTTGACCTGCCTAAAACCGCCGCTTACGTCGAAGAACGCCTGCGCGAGATTGGTGTCGATAGCCTTGAGACGGGTGTCGCACAGACAGGTATGGTCGCGGTGATCAAAGGTAAGACCGACACCTGTGGCCGCGTCATTGGGTTGCGTGCGGATATGGATGCGCTGCCGATCCATGAAACGGCCGAAGTTGATTA
>ERZ1047985.2448-NODE-2448-length-11650-cov-7.035015_pt1 | contig 11650 bp, 12 predicted proteins | sample MGYA00383097_ERZ1047985 | MGnify/ENA primary metagenome ERZ1047985 (study PRJEB29581, sample SAMEA5548367) | metagenome | biome: marine; feature: coastal; material: water | depth 50 m | study: Short-term variability in the microbial, nano- and picoplankton...
CCTTTGGTAGGGTCGAGGGTTCAATGCAGTTTATACTCAAAGCATGGCCTCAAGTGATCAGTCTACTGTCAGTATACAAACGTCTAAGAGAGTTTGAAAAGGAGATAGGTAAATGAGTGAGACAAAGTACACCACCAACTACTGCATTATCATGAACAAGCATAGTGCCTATGAAGCTAACATGAACTACATCAAGAAGAACTTATATGGTGAACATATGGTTAAACATGATGACCGTTATGGTTACATAGCATACTTAATGATTCAACTAGCAGACGCATCCAGCGAACTTAGGAACACACTAGAAAAGGAAGCTACACAATGAGAACTTCAGACAAAGGCATTTGCGCACTAATTCAACACGAAGGTATCGTACCCGGTCCTTACAAGGACTCTGTAGGTGTCTGGACATACGGTATCGGACATACAGCCGCAGCAGGTGCTCCTGACCCTTCCAATATGGATCGAGGTACACCAGCAACACTAGATGATGAGTTGATGTTTATCTTCGATATATTCAGGGATGACCTAAAGAAGTATGAGGCTGACGTAAGTAAGGCTTTTAAGTCAAGCTTAGCCCAACACCAGTTCGATGCAGCAGTTAGCTTCCATTACAACACGGGTTCTATCTCAACAGCTACTTGGGTTAAGACCTTTAACGGAGGTAACCCAGACAAGGCAGCAGATCAGATAATGAACTGGTCTAAGCCAGACGAGATAATACCTCGACGTAAAGCAGAGCAAACACTGTTCCGTGACGGTATCTACTCTGACGGTATCATTACCGTATGGGGTGTCTCAGACAAAGGTAAAGTAAAGTGGACCCCAATGCGAACCCTGTCTAATCAAGAAGCACTGGGATTAATGGATTGATAATGGTTAAATCAGTAAAAGCAAACAAAACAGAATCAGTGAAGGAGGAGGCAATTAAAGCTCCGGGGGTGTATCTGAGGGAGGCAGGTACACTCTGGGTAAACGACAAGTTTGATAAGGATACAATCTTCCCTGTAGTCGCATCTATTCAAGAGTACAACTTGATGGATAAAGCACACAAGCCTAAGTCAATCAATCTTTACATCAACAGTCCCGGTGGAGCAGTCCACTGGGCCTTCCCTCTAATCAACACTATCAACATGTCCAGTATCCCTGTTACTACTATTGCAGACGGTCTAGCGGCTTCCTGTGGTTGTCTACTACTAATGTCAGGTGATAAACGGGTTGCTATGTCCAACTCCTCTATCATGTCACATCAGTACGCTTGGGGATCACAAGGTAAAGAACACGAACTCTTTGCTAAGATTAAGGAGTTTGAGTTTGCTACACAACGTATGCTAGATCACTACATCAAGTGTACAGGTAAGACAGAAGCTTATATACGTAAGCATCTACTCTGTCAGAGTGACGTATGGCTATCCCCTGCTGAAGCTAAGAAACATAAGATAGTAGATGAAGTCTGGGACGCTACTTAGTACTTGACAAATACCTACTATTATGCTATACTGACTCTAATAAGAAACAATAGAGGGGTACCAATGGCAGAAGGAAACACTAAGAAGCCTACGCTTAAACGAAGAAAGCCTCCTGCCAAGTCTAAGCTTGAACAAGAGGCTGAAGCATTTAAGCGTAATAAGAGTACTAGGGTTGAGGAACCTACGTTGTCTCTCTCCCAACTAAGGAACCAGATGGCAGCATCAGCGTTAGCAGGTCTACTATCTAACCCTAGTCACAACAGAGCGGAAGAACTCATAGAGCAAGCATATAAGTATGCAGACTTAATGCTCAAAGATAACAAGTAGCAAACTATTAGGCCCCCTTCCGAAAGGTTGGGGGTCTTTTCTTATCTGTAGAGTCCGGGTGACCTACTTAACTCCTCCAAAGTATCTTTATTCCTAAGATAACCCTCAAGGATAATTAAGGTATTACTATTTAATTCGTATACGTCACCTTCAATCTCCAAGTCTTCTAAGCCCTCCTGTATCGAGTCAGCAGAGTATTTATTAGTAATGTCGAACTGAAGACTCAAGTTCTCTTCGGGTTTTTCTCCCAGTGTTAGGGCATTTTGAGATACAGCCTTAACTCTTTCAACTGCATCCTCCCACATACCTCTTTGAGTATCGGTAGTGGCATTCCTAAATTCTTTATTATCCAACAGTTTAGAAGCTTCTACTTCTATAAAGGAGTGGAATATCTTTTGGTACTTGTTACCAGCTAGAGGTGTGATATTATTTACAGCAGCAGAGGCATTAAGGGTCCAGCCTTCGTACCCCATCATATGCATGACCCTAAGAGTATCCGTATGTGAAGATAGGCGAACACCCATCTGCTTAGTTGCTTGAGGTCTCTTAGAACCTTCAGCAGAAGATTGTTTTAGTATTGATGAAGCTTTTCCAGTAAATAGGTCAGCTATATTATTAATATACCTAAGTGAATCTTTTAGTTGCTTCTTAATCCCTATATCAACATTTAGCTCCTTACGTCTCTCAACAGAGTCGGGGGCTGCAAGGCCTATCAGTTCATTTATAGGTTCTAGGAATCGTGTAGAGGCTGATATGTACTGAGAGGTAACTGAACCTAAAGACTTAGAAGCTGAAGCACCAGCCTCTTCCAGTTCCATCTTCACTAAAGAAGATACAGCATCAACCATAACGTCACCTGACTTGGATAGATTTCGTGTCAACGAGCCACCAAAGAAGTCACGTATGATTTGTTCAGCTATCTCATCAGGCACCTCTTCTCCAGCTTGCTTATAAGACATAACCCTACCAGCAGCTTGAAACAGAGACAGAGGGTAGTCGTACTGTAAGCTACGGACAGCACCAGTCGAGTTATCAACCACCTCATACAAGCCCAAACCTTGACGACGCTTTTCATCTTCCTCTTTAGAAAAGGTATAGACCAGACCTAGAGCCACGGCACTACGTATTACTAACTCCTGAACAGGTACGTCCTCATACAGACCACCTAGCTTAGCAGCAAGACTTAATGGGCTGTTCTTTATCATAAAGTCTATTGTGTTGTTAAAGAACCTACCAAAAGGTATAAGAGCACCGAGTAAAGGTATATTTCTAACATCTTCGATTACACCAGCGACCTCACCTAGAGGGCCTGAACCCTTGTATGACTTAGCAAAGGTGTGCTCCATAGTCTTATTTACAGCAGCAGCCTCTATTAGCCTGTATGCCTTTGTAGCCATAGCTTGCACAGCGCCGGGATCATTGTAAAACTCAGAGTAACCTTTCTTAAAAGTAACTCTTAAAGCCTTATCCATTTGAAACATGTATTCTTGAGACTTGGTAAATAAGTCTTGAGCATCAACAAAGGTTACAGCCTGAATTACGTCTACAGCACCTTCAAACTTCTGCCAGAACTTACGATTGGCTGGTGACATCTTTGATAACTCTTTGATACCGCTGGATATCTGAACACCACCTGACTGAACCTTACTTAAAGTCTCCATAGCCCCAGTATTCTTAAGGAGTGCAGATATAAAGGCTTCTTTAGTCATGTCAGAGTCTACTAAGAACCTAACACGTTGTGCGTTTGCCTTAACAAGAGACTGTGCTATATGGAAGCTATTAGAGGAGTCACCCATAGACGTAAGCTTTTCCAATGTACCCCTTGATGCATAGAATAAAGCATTAACCATATCGTTAGCACTGCCCAGACCAGAGGACGCTCCCCAACCAACTACGTTTAACCAAGACGTAGAAGGGTGTGAAACAAGAGACTTAATCATATTGTTTTGTAGTTTAGCTATGTTAGAACCTACTGAACCACCCCACTTCTCAAATCGAGTAGGTGGCGTCTCAAGTAACTTAAGTCCCATAGCAGCCTCTAAGAAGGACTCTATATTTAAGTCTTTAAGGTCAACTCCAACCTGACCCGCTACTTGCCTTAGTGCGTTAAGGGTTTTACCACCCTGATTCATCTTTTTTGCAAAGATTCTAGAAAACTCTTCAGAGGTAATTTCACTTAAGCCCTTGATAGGTGCCTCAGAACCTTTATTGTAAGCCTTTATTATTCCTCTTACAGAATCGTCATCCATTTCCTTTATGAAGTCTGCAACCCAGTTAGAGATATTATCGTCTTCTAGATCAGTCCTCTTAGAGTAGAATAAACCGTTTTCAAGCAGAATAGAACTTAGACCTTTAAATAGAACCTCACCCTCTTCGACAGCCTTGGTTGACTTACCTGCTAGAGGCAGGTTATCTGGGTTTAGGATACCTTTAGCATCCTGACCACCAGCCACGTAAGAAACCTCAACGTCTATTGATTCACGACCAGACTTAACTGCTTCAGCTAGTCTATGATTACCTTCAACCACGAAAGGTACACCGTCATCTCTTACATGTATAAGAATAGGGTCTGGTTTGTAACCTTCTTTAGCTATAGACTCTTCTAAACGCTTCAACTTAGAGCCAGAGTCCCTAAAGGCCTCCTCACCCATAGCCCCTTTAATATCCTTAAGAGCTTTAGGGTCTAGTGCTACAGGTTTCTTAAAGTAACCAGTAACCTTAGAGCTACCTACGTTTGACTCATAAGTGTTTTCTTGAGCTTTGAGTCTAGTGTCTAAAGCCCGTTTAGCATGACCCTCAATATACCCTTCAGGGCCTCTAGCTTCTATAAGTTTAGGTTTAACTGGACCTTTAGCTTCAGAGCTTTCCTTTGCTGTACGCCCTAGTAGAAGCTCAATAAAGAACTCGGTATCCTTGGCCTCGAGTTCTACACCTCCCTTTACCTTTTCGGACCAAGAGGACGAAGAAGGCGCACCTTCTTTGTAGTAATTATTTATAGATTCCTCAAGTTGTTTAGCTACATCTGCTGGAGTTCCTGATTTAACAACCTCAGAGACTAAAGCAGTATTAGAAGAACCCCTGTAAGCCACACGTCCAGCCTGAAGACCACCCATAGTGAGTGCAGACAAAGCGGCTAAACCTAAAGCGTAAGGGTTAGCCTCTTCCTGAACACCTGTATCCACCAAGCTTCGCTGGTAAAGCCACTCAGTACCAGTAGTAGCTATCGACTCTACTAATGTAGCAGCACCCACCTCCTTGAGACCAGCTTTGGTAATTACACGATTAAAACCTTTAGTAGCAGCAAGTTTAGCAGCAGTATTAGATAACTCAACAGAGGCCTTTTTCTTTGCAACATTTGCAGCGGCTCTATAAGCTTTATTAGCTGCTTTCTGTGTAGTTTTAGTTACAGCACCCTTACCTAACTCTTTCAGCATAGCCTCTGTAGCGACCTTATTAAGTGTCTTTACACCCGCCCTAGTAGCTGTACCACCTACAGCCTTACCTATAAAACCACCTAATAGATTCACTGGGTCTGCAAGGGCATACCATACCGCATCAGATATTACACCACCTGTTTCAGCCCAAGTAGTTTCGCTGTTGAAGATAGTAGCCATGTTCTCATAGACATTATAGGCGCGGCCAACTACCGCTAACTTCTTCTGGTCATCTTTAATACCATAAAGAAAGTCTGCCTCACCAACAGCACTTATAGAGTTACCGAAGGCATTGCCTCGTCTGTTGTTCAGGAACATATCTACAATTTCAGATTTATCCTTATTTTCAACAGCTTGTAACCCGTACCTCAACTCCATAAAGTCTAGTATAGGTCTATATAAATCATCATCACTGGAAAGTTCAGATTGTGAATAACTACCAGCTTCGGGTAGTTTATACTCATAGGCCTCGCTAGAAGCGTCAGAAGAAGAAGGTTTAGGGCCAACAGGGGTCAACCAGCTAGGTAAACTTTCATCAATAACAGGCTCAGAGTCCCCAACAGGAGTCAACCAACTAGGTAACTCTTCTGTAGGTTCAGTTGTAGTATCCTCAATAGGTGTAAGCCAGCTAGGAAGTTCTTGGGTTTCACCCATTTTAATTACCTTCCTGTTTAACCAAATACCTACGACCGTTAAGGATTACTGGCCCTTCGTTTCCTTGAGAACGCCAAGCCTCCAAATCCTCAAGTTCAGTAAATACTGGTATGTCTTTATAAGCTTCAGTAATAGACCTAAGGTAAGGGTTTTCTGATAGATTCCTAAAGGCAGGGCTATCCCCCTTTTGTAAATTATCAATAAGCTCCATTGTACCGAACATATCCTTTATTTTAGCCGCTCCGCTAGCACCAACAAGGCCGCTTTTAGACATTTGCTCTAAAGCTTGGGAAATTTCAGATTTTTCAATGACATCTTCTGTACTTTGACCAGCACCCTTTTCTACTAACTCAGTGTATCTTTTTTGAGCTACATCAGCTAGGTAGTCAAGGAACAAGTCATTCTGCTTCCCATAAGCTTCAATATCAGGTGAATATGCATTAGGCTGGATATCCAGAACCACACTAGGCGCTACATAATTACCTAAAACAGAGATTGCCTTCATAAACTCTTCTGCGTTATTAACATCTACACCTTTAGCCTCTAACAACTTTTTAGCTTCGACACCTTTACCTTTAGATATGTGTGCAATTTCTATTAGGCCGGGTATTTCACCTAAAGATAAAAAGTTACCTTCCGACTCTTGTTCAGTAATAAACTCATAAAGCTTTGATGACGCAGAGGGATCACTAAGTACCGTAGACCAGTAGTCCTTAACATTTGGGTCAGAGAAGTCATTATCCTTCAACCTATTTGCTAGTTTTAACTTGTTGTTTGCTATAGTTGTTGCTGTAGTATTCTTCCCCGAACCAGAAGTCTTAGTGGAAAGTGAGGAACTACTGCCACCTAAACCCAACGTAACTAGAGATTTGGTCCGATCAATAGCCAACTCTTCCTTTTGAAGTTGCTCCTGTCTACTGGCCCTAGCTTCAGCCCTCTCGTCCATAGCCTGTCTATAAAAAAACAACCTATCTTGGCGTTCGTTGTTAGAATCTACATTAGCTTGGTCTCGCTCGGCCTCTGCCTCACGCTCCTTCTTAGCTAAACCAGCCTCCATGCCTTTAGCCATACCACTCCAGAAACTCATTACATATCTCCTTCTAGTCGAGCCATACGAGACATAAGACCTTTAGGTTCATCCTTAACTTTATCTTCAGAAGTATCGTCAAGAACACCTTCCTCGACCTCACCTTCCTCTTCAAAACCAGCAAGTATCTTAGAGGCTCTTATATTATCAAGTTCATAATCAACGGCAGCACGTTCTTTTGTCTCATCAGGGAAGCCTTCATCGTAGTCTATACCTGACTTCTTAGCTGCTCTGTTAATAAACTCATGTAGGACAGGTGCTATTATAAGAGACACATCTACTGAGTGAACCCCTTGTAACACAGCGCCCCGTAGGAGGCCCTCAGTGATCGTTACAACGTCCATTCCTAGTTCTAGCGCGTCTAGTAAGGCATCAGCCTTATCCGCATCAGAGAGGCGCTCTAAGTGATACTCTAAACCGTCTTCTGGTGTAGAGTACTGAGGCGGGTTCTCGTAAGGAGCGTTCTTGGGTTCTGCTGTAAGGCTTTGGCCGGGGAATATCATTATTATTTAAACCTCTTATATCTAGCTTCTCTTGCTTTACGGTGTTTAGCAGAGGGACGTAGGAAACTATTAAGAACAGCTACGGCAGCATCTTGCTTATTTCCTGTCTTCATAATCTTATTAAATGCCGACTTCTCTGTTGAGTGTAATTCATCAATCATAAAGTCGATCTGGTTACTGTTTGTATACCCATTCTCACCATACAATTCTTCAAATCTTTTACGCCGAGGTCCAGTAAGTTGATACAAGCCTCTACCGCCTCTAGAGCCTTCTACTAAAGGGTTTTTCTCCTGTATGTCTGGGTTAAAACCTGACTCATCTGCAAAGTTTATAAGGAAGCCATCAGCTACATGTTCTGGCAAACCCTTGGCAACCATAAGGCTTCTTAACTCGTCTACGTTAGCACCTTTAGGTGTTGTAGCGTCACCACGGTATTGAGGTCTTATATCTTTTAGGGACTTACGGGCTTCTTCCTCCAAGTCTTTCTTATGCATGGCTTCCATCAAAGACTGACCAAGACCCTTAGACACGGATGTTGCTTCAACAGGTCCAGAGGAAGACTTACGCATTAGGCCTTCCTGTTGCTTTACTGATTGTTCTTTAGAATCAGGGTTCTTGAACTTGGTACCAACATTATCTAGAGCAGACTTCCGAGCCTTCTCTAATTGCTTCTTATAGTAAAACTTATCCATGTTTACCTCTTATTATCCAAATAAAAGACGACCAGCTACGTAGCCAAGGCCTTCTCTTCTAGCATTCTTGTTGGCTTGACCTTGTTGCCACTTACCAAAGTCCTCTTGTTTGTCAGCTAGGAAGACGGACATAGCTCTGTCTTGTGCGCTCTCTGACTGTCTAAAAGAGTAATCCATAATATCACGCTCACGCTGCCATATCTGATCCAGAGTACTCTGTGTAAACTGATTAGCAGCCATAGCGTCCTGACGGTTAGCATCATTCTGAGCCGCTGTGTTCATCGTCTCTACGTTCTGACGCCACTGTGCATTAGCTTGAGCTACAACTAAAGAGTTCTGTGCATTGAACTGATCACGTTGTACAGTCATACCTGCATTGAACTGATCGACCTGAGTTTTCATGTTAGCAAAGAACTGATTGGTCTGGTTCTCTGAGGCAGCATTAAACTGTTTAGCAGCGTTGTCGGCAGCTTGATCACTAAACAGTGCATCAATGTTTTTCTGAGCCTTAAACATACGAGTCTGTTGCTCACGATCAGCGTTAGACATATCCATAGCTAGGAAAGCTTGAGCATTCTGTACAGCAGACTGTTGCCTGTTATTAAGGTTAGCTAAGTCCATCTGAGTCATTGCAGCAGCGTCAGCCATAATCTTAGCTTGACGAGCATCGAGGTTAGCTATGTCTACAGTCTGAGCCATTCGAGCATTCTCTAAAGCTACCTGCTGCTCTGCTGTGAAGTTCATATTAGCTATATCACTAATCTTAGAGGCGTTGGCAACACGGGTTTGGAACTCCTGTGTAAACTCCATACCTAAGAAGTTAGACCGTTGTTCAGCAGCAAACATAGCTGACTGTTGACGGTTACTAAGATTAGTCAACTCAAACTGAGCATTAGTCTGAGCGTCCTGCATTGCTATAGGTAACGCACTTTCCATAGCAGCTTGTACTAAGGCCTGACCAGCCATAGAGGAAGCCCCTAGACCTCTAGCAGCCATCTGTGATGTAGCATTGCGTAAGGCTCCAGCGGCCCAAGGAGGAGGTGTAGAACCCTGAAAGTCCTGCATCAAGTCCTCTAGTTGACCTTGTACTGTAGCTTTAGCTTCTGGATCAGCTTGTGCTGTCTGAACTTCAGTAGCGGCAGTAACTCTAGCCATGTCCACTGGGCTACCAGATATAAGTTCTCCGGGTTCAATTATACGAGGTGGTATAGGTGCTACAGTCTGTGAAGCGGCGATCTGAGCAGGGTCTAGTGTGTTCTGCGTCATGTTGGCAGCATCACCCTGCTGAGCTTGTGCTAGTGCGTCCTGTGAGACAGTACCCTGAGTTGCCTGTAAGTTACTGGTCTCCTGTTGGACTTGACCAGCTACTAGACTAGGGTTGACCTGTGAAGCACTAAAGGCATCAGGACTAGTAACCTGTGGTGCAGGTGTATTGATCTGACCAGTACCAGTAGCTATATTTGTACCAGCAGCATTAGCATTAGCTTTATCTACCTTGGTCTTAGTGACAAGCGAGGATGGGTCTGTAATTGCTTTATTCTGTAAGGCACTAGTCTTCTTATTAAACTCAGCTTGTTTCTTCTTACCTTCTTCAAACTTCTTCTTGGCTTCAGCTTCAGCTTTCTTACGTGCTTTAGCTGCTTCCGCTTCTGCTTTCTTACGTGCTGCTTCCGCTGCTGCTTTCATTATATGAGAAGCAGACTTAGTTGGTGCTTTCTTACTTCCTCCACCGCCACCCCATACAACAGATGACTTAAAGTGAGTGTTTGGCATACAAGGATTATATAAACCGTACTTAGTCATTATTGAACCTCTTAGTCCTTCTCTTATCTCTTGCTTTCAACCTACGCCAATTAGCATCTATGGGTCCGTAGATTTCTGTTAGTTCACTACTCAGGTTGTTGATGATGTATTTAGGACTACATGGACTTAGACCTATCATGTCCAGTATCCAGAACTCCTTATCGACAATATCATCATCTCTAAAGTCTTCATCTGAAGGGTGGTATTCATCTTGAAGGAAGCTTAATGCATCTTTAGGATACATCCAACACCAAGTGATTAGGCCAACAGGTTCGGTACCTTTAAGGTATATTCTTATTCTATTATTGTTAATAGGTAATAGGAGATAAGTATCTAAGTCTCCTATGTACCACTGTCTATGGTCCCTAGAGGTAAGCATTAGGTCTATACCATAGGCTACTGTTTGCTCCCTACTTAGTACCATATAGACTATATACCCCCGGCTAACTCTAAGTCTTATTATACACTACTTAGAACAATCTGTCAAGTATAAAGTCAATCAGCAGGTAAAATAATTAGACCATCATACGCTACTGCCCGAAGGATAGCTGCGTAATGGCGGTTGGATGGATCAATAGGAACAGAGAGTTCCACTCCATCTACTGTGGCTTTGATTGAGACGTTGTTGCCACCCATGCCTGCCACGTACTGTGCTGCTGTGATGTTCATTTCATCCATGATTATAACTCCGCATCAAATTCAAGGTAACTGTTATTGTTGTTGTCAGATAACGCTGACCCTGCCCTAAACCTAGTCGGGTTTCCTACAAGTCCTGTAATCACCATAAGTGCGGCATCAGGGTTTCCTCCGTCACCACCCTTACTTACGGTGCCGGGGAAAACACCCGATCCGTCCCATGCGGCAATGCTCCCTGCTGTTGAGAACGTAGGGATAGCCCTCATTGTTTGCGGAAAAGTAACAACCCCAGTAAATGCGGCTGTATCTGTGAAAGCCCCGTTAAAGTATCTATAGTAAGTACCGTTACCTGTTTCAGAGGTGTGCCGCCATAGATACCGATAACACAAAGCCAACTCCTCACCGTATGGGCGAGCAACAAAGGGCGTGGCTTCAGAGCCAGCTTCCAGCTTCGGCTCCCACACATACCATTCATCGGGTGCTGTGTTCTTTTCGTTGGGGTATATAACAACTGAAAACCCACGATTACTAGGGTCTGGAAATGTACCATCATCCGTTGACAGGGTGCAAGTACAAGACCAACGCCCACCGCCTAAGTCTGTGGGGACCGCATCAAATAGTGTTTTTTCAGTGCCGCCGCTGTCAAAAGATAAAAGGTTCACCTTTGGATCGCCTGACCCACTGTCGCTGTAGCCGAATGAAAAAGTGATCTCGCTGCCGTAAAGTCCTTGCAGGTTAACAGCCTCTATTCTTTGCTGAATGAAGCTATAATCCGTGGCACCGTTGTGCTCAATCTTCAGCTTATTAACACCAGTTGTTGCATCCAGTGAGGTACTACTCTGTGCCATTGTACCGCCAACGTAATCAGTACCCCTAGCTTTCCACCTGTCAGGACCATAACCGTTTGCGGCGTGATCTATAACAGCACCACGCTGTTGCACGGTGAAGCTAGGATTGATCAGGATGTTAGCGTTGGTTGAGGAGTAGCCGTGACTGGCTATGTCTCTTGCTCTACTCATGTCACTCTCCTACTAGAACAGCGATG
>ERZ1047985.2451-NODE-2451-length-11644-cov-5.345586_pt1 | contig 11644 bp, 10 predicted proteins | sample MGYA00383097_ERZ1047985 | MGnify/ENA primary metagenome ERZ1047985 (study PRJEB29581, sample SAMEA5548367) | metagenome | biome: marine; feature: coastal; material: water | depth 50 m | study: Short-term variability in the microbial, nano- and picoplankton...
TGTTGCAGCCATCACAGCCGTGGATAGAAACGGACTTACGGCCAGTGTTTTACCCAACTCATGGGCAATGACGCCCGCTGCAGCATGGCCCATATCAACGCCGCCATTGTCTTCGGGCACCAGAACCCCGCACCATCCCATTGCAGCCATTTGCACCCATAAAGCTGGATCATGGGTTCTGCCCTCATCACGCAGTGCGCGCAATTTGCTGACCGGGGCATCTGCATCCAGAAACCCACGGGCGCTTTCGGCCAGCATGGTTTCTTCTTCACTTAATATCAGTTTTACCATTGTTTTACCCCGGCAGCCCTAAAATGCGCCGCGAAATAATGCCCAGCATCACTTCAGATGTGCCACCTTCGATTGAATTGGCTTTGCTGCGCAGCCAGTCCATGGCCAGATCGCCATGCGCGCCATCTGTATCAAGCGCCTCGCTGCCACCCGCTGACATCATCAACTCATAGCGCTGTTTGTTCAGCTCGGTGCCCATATATTTGAGCATGGCTGAGGCATCGCCAACCCCTGCCCCCGCTTCGGCCTGATCTTTATAGCGCTCAAGCGTTAACCCCACCGAGAGCGCGTCAATTTCGCACTCCATCGCCGCGGCGCGCAAACTGGCATCGGACAACCGCTCTTGCCCTGCGGTCTGCGCCAAAACAGCACCAAGCGGCCGGCCCGAGGTCAGGCCTTGGTTATTGCCGCTGATCATTTCACGTTCATGGGTCAGCAGATATTTAGCAATATCCCAGCCTTTGTTTACTTCACCCACCACATTTTCCTTAGGCACTTTGACATTATCGAAAAACGTTTCGCAAAATGCGGACGCTCCAGAAATAAGCGGGATAGGCCGTGTACTCACCCCTTCGCTTTCCATATCGATCAGGATAAACGATATGCCTTTATGCTTGGGCGCATCCCGGTCGGTGCGTACCAACGCAAATATCCAGTCGGCTTTGTCAGCGTATGAGGTCCAGATTTTCTGGCCGTTGATCAGATAATGATCGCCCATATCCTCGGCCTTGGTTTGCACATTTGCCAAATCAGAGCCCGCACCGGGCTCGGAATACCCCTGGCACCAGCGCCGTTCACCGCGAATGATCTGGGGCAGGTATTTCTGCTTTTGCGCCTCAGAGCCAAACGCAAGAAGTGCTGGGCCCAGCATCCAGATGCCAAAGCTGAGCAAGGGCATACGCGCATTAATCCGCGCCAGTTCCTCAAGGTATATTTTTTCTTGCTCGCGGCTGAGGCCCGCGCCGCCATAAGCTGCCGGCCAACGCGGTGTTGTCAGGCCAACATCCGCAGCATTCTGCATCCAGAGTTTTTGGTCTTCTGATGTAAATTGCCAGTTTTTACCGCCCCAGCAAATTGTCGCTTCGGTATTTAACCCGTCGCGCATCGCTGGCGGGCAATGGGTATGCAGCCAGCTGCGCAGCGTGTTGCGAAAACTTTCTGGATCTTGCAAAGCCCAACTCATCTTAAACTTTATCCCGCCCTGTTTACTGATTTTGCGATGCAGGATGTCACCTCAAATTTTGATTGACAAGCACGAAGGTGGGATGATCAGTAGTGACCGTACGTCGAAAATACCAATTCACTGTGAGAGACAAAATGAAAGCCATGCTCAGCACCGAACCGGGGGGACCAGAAACACTGGTTCTGACCGAATTGCCCACCCCTGAGCCCAAAGCGGGTGAAATTCGCATTGCCGTGAAAGCAGCCGGTGTAAACTTTCCCGACACATTGATTATTCGAGACCTGTATCAAATCAAACCGCCGCGCCCCTTTGCCCCGGGCGGCGAAATTGCCGGCGTTGTGGATGCGCTTGGCGACGGGGTCGAAGGCTTTTCCATTGGCGATCGGGTGCTGGCCGTGCCCGGCGTGGGAGGCTTTGTTTCGCATCTGACAACACCGGCCGCCCGAGTGATCAAAATACCCGACACCATGCCTTTTGATGAAGCCGCCTGTTTTATTTTCACCTATGGCACGTCGCATTATGCCCTGCGCGACCGCGCGGCACTTAAAGCCGATGAAACCCTGTTGATTTTGGGGGCTGCGGGCGGCGTTGGCGCGGCAGCGATTGAGCTTGGCAAAGCCATGGGGGCGAAAGTGATCGCAGCGGTGTCCAGCGAAGAAAAAGCCGCCTTTTGCCGCAAGATCGGCGCCGATGAAACGCTGATTTATCCACGTGAAATGGACCGCGACGCGCAAAAGGAAATGTCCAATAATATCAAACAATTGGCAGGGCCAAATGGCGTTGACGTGGTCTATGATGCGGTCGGCGGTGACTATGCCGAACCCTGCATTCGCGCCATGGCATGGAACGGCCGGTTTTTGGTGGTTGGCTTTCCGGCGGGCATTCCCAAAATTCCGCTCAACCTGACGCTTTTGAAAAGCTGTCAGATCGTTGGTGTCTTTTGGGGCGCCTTTACCATGCGCGACCCCAAACAACATCAAAAATACCTTGCAGAGCTTTTTGATCTTTACGCACAAGGCCAAATCAAGCCTCAGGTCACGGCCTCTTTTGATCTGTCTGATGCGGGCAAAGCACTTGACTATATTGCCAGCCGCAAAGCTCTGGGAAAGGTCGTTTTGACGCTTGATTAATCAAGATGGCTAACGTCATTAAAGCCGCGCGCCTGCATTTTGTCACGGTCCATAACCAATCGGCTGATCGAGCCGTTTTCGGCCTGTAAAAAGGCAAATGGAGCAGCCCCAGTTGCGAGCGACATCGCCGCGGCGATCACGCCGCCATGCACCACCACCGCCACCAGTTGATCTGGATGCGCAGCAGCAATGCGCATCAGCCCATTGCGCACCCGCGTTTGCAAGGCTGCGGTGGTTTCAGCGCCCGGTATTTCGCCCCATTCCTGATTGTCAATCGAGCGTCTGAAAATCGGATCGCCCGCGGCCGCTTTGATCCGATGAAGCCCGCCATCCCACTGCCCTAAACAAACCTCGCGCAAATCCGGTTCGACTTTTGGCGTCAATCCGAGGTGTTTGGCCAGCGGCGCAGCGGTTTGATGGGTGCGTTGCAACGTGGTGACATAAATGGCTGCTATGGGCCATGTTTTTAACCGCTCGCCAACAGCGATGGCTTGCTGCTGACCAGTTGGATGCAGTGCAGGATCGCCGTGCCCGTCTTTCATCGGAAAAGGCACGCCTTCGACAGCGGCCTGCGATTCGCCGTGCCGTATTAACAGCAAATCGGCTGCCCCGGGCCACGGTTTAAATTTCAGTTGCCTGACTTCTTTGGGCTTAATTTCTTTGGGCATTGTAACATCCTAAAAAATACGTAGCATGACCATGGCATAGAACCTAACTTCATTCCATCGCTTTTAGGCCCCAAGGGACAGGAGATGATCAAGTGAAAATAGATTCCCTTAGAACACCAGACACCGCTTTTGAAGGGCTGCCCGACTGGCCCTATCCACCGCACTATATCGAAGACCTGGAAGGTTTTGGAGACCTGCGAATACATTATGTCGACATCGGGCCCAAAGATGCAAAGACCGTATTCCTTTGTCTTCATGGACAACCAACATGGAGCTATCTTTATCGAAAGATGATCCCGGTTTTTGCCAGCACCGGCGCGCGAGTGATTGCGCCCGACTGGCTTGGATTTGGCCGCTCGGATAAGCCGGTCCGAGACGCCACCTATACCTATCATTTTCATCGCAATATGATGGTATCGTTTATCAAACGGCTAGACCTGCACAATATCACGTTGGTGGTTCAGGACTGGGGCGGCGTGTTGGGGCTTACCTTACCGCAAGACATGCCAAGCCGGTTCAAGCGGTTATTGGTTATGAATACTGCTGTGGCCACGGGGCGCGATGCAGGACAAGGATTTAATGACTGGCGTGCCTATAGCAACGCCAACCCCGATATGGACATTGCAAAACTGATGCAGCGCACAATCTCTGTTCTCAGCCCAGAAGAAGCCGCCGCCTATGCCGCACCGTTTCCCGATATCCACTATAAAGCCGGAGTGCGGCGGTTTCCACAAATGGTCATGACCGAGCCGCATATGCAGGGTGTGGATGTCTCAAAGGCTGCGTTGAAATATCTGTCAGCCGAGTGGGCAGGCGAAAGCTATATGGCCATTGGTATGCAAGATCCGGTTTTGGGGCCGGATATAATGTATGCACTGCATGGCAAAATAAAAAACTGCCCACCGCCCATGGAAATTCCTGATGGCGGTCATTTTGTGCAGGAATGGGGGGCAGAGATTGCAACCGCCGCCCTCACGCATTGGGGCGATATCTAATCAAATGCGGCTGTGAGCAAAGCGCTTTGACAGCCCGGTTCAATCCTGTAGAGATTAAATATCATATCACGGTAGGCACCGCGCGTTTTGGAAATCTTGCCCAATGGCCGATAATCAGATGCCTTGCAACTGAGGGTTAACGGGTGAACAGACACCATCAAAAGCGGCGATTGAAGAGCCCTTTCAAAGGGATATTTTTGAGCATAGTAATGCGCCGGTAGTGAGCTTTGCCTTAGTGCCCTAATGTCAAAATCCTGCGCTCGCAGCGTATGGAAGAGATCGGCTAAAACATCGCGATTTTGAGCAACAATAACATCTATGCCCTGCTCTTTCGCAACCTGTGCAATTTGGCGGCTTAGTTCAGAGCGGTGCAAATATCGCTCGGCAATCTGCCGGCCATTCACAGAAGCGATATCAGCAAACATCACGGCGCCCGTTACGATCAGTCCAATCATGGTATTCAGGACTAATGAGATAATTCTTAACCGCGGCCCCATTGCTGCCATTGCCAAGGTTATACCTGCAAAAACAAAGGGAAAAGCCCAGTTCGCATAGGCGCGGCTTAGCCCGGCCTGTACAGTGATTAAAAATACAATCGGCACCGATAGCAAAAGCAAATTTTTACTCTGCTCAAATCGCTTATACCCCAGTGTCTGTGCACCCAAAACAGCAAAGGCCACCGGCCCGATGACCACAGCCTGCAACAGTAAAAACTCACTCATATTGGCCAGTGAAAACCCTGTCTGAGATTCGGGTTTCACCCATTGGACGTTTTCGGCCGTATGGCTGAGCGTGGTAAGCTCATTGGCTAAATTCCAAATGATATTGGGCGCAATGACAGTTAGAAATACACCAAAAAATGCAGCATACTGGGCCCAACGCAGCCTTTGATCAGAACACAAAAGATAGATTAGCGGCATACAGATAATCAAATACAGCGCTGCGTATTTGGCCATAAAGGCGACACCCAGCGCGGCGCCAGCCATAGCGGCTGTGCGCAAAGACCCGCTGCGATTGGCTTGATCATAAAAAATCAATGCCAAAACGTAAAACGGTGCCAGTACAGTGTCGGTTGAAATCATAAAACTGCCAACAGCGACAATAGGCAAAGACACATAACCGAGCGATACCCAAGCACCAATCGCAGACCCAAACCGGCGCGCTGCAAATACACCCAGAAGTGCGGCGGTTAAACCATGCAGCAACGGCGCCGGAATACGCACCCAAAAGGCTTCAGATGAATTTGCAAGCTCTGTCACCAGCCGGATAAGCCAGGCGATAAGCGGTGGTTTGGAATAATACCCAAAGTCAAGGTTTTGGCCCCAAAACCAATATTGTGCTTCGTCAACAAAAAGATCGGTGGGGGTGATGGCCAGTGCTAAAATGCGCAGAGCCGTAAGGAAAAGGATAAACGAAAATGCCCAGAAAACCGCGGTTTTCTGATTAAACATCCTGTTGCTCCGATGCGTTATCGCGGGCAGATTTATGGATTAGCCAAAGGTTTCGAGTGTAAATAAATACGCCCAAACTTTGCCCTAGAATAAACACCGGGTCTTGGCGGTAAATCGCGTATGTCAAAAGCGTGCTGCCACCGGCCAGTGAAAAATACCAAAAGGCGGTTGGAATGATAGATCGGCGGGCGCGTTCTGAGGCAACCCATTGCACCAAGAAGCGTGCGGTAAACATCAATTGACCAATTAAACCAAAAGCCACCCAAGCCAGCTCAAGCCCGCTATCAACCTTTAGAAATGCCATCACTGTATTCATTTAAGCCTACTTCTTGACTATTTGCGCGCGTTTTGCCCGCCTTATTAACCAGATCACGCCCAAAAGGTCGACTGCTCCGACCAGCCCCCGCTGTAGGTTAGAATAATTTGACCGGCCAGCAACCCTAGCAGCGTGTGAGACATCCACATGGGCTACATCCCAGCCATAAGCTTTGAAAAGTGCCGGTAAATAGCGGTGCATATGATTAAAATACGGCAGCTGTAAAAATGCCTCGCGGCGAAATGCCTTTAAACCACAGCCCGTATCCCAGGTACCATCCTGCAGCAAAAAACCGCGCAGCCCATTGGCCAACTTAGACGCAATTTTCTTGGAAAACCGATCCTGTCGTCCAACCCTCTGACCCGCCACTAACCCAAGCTCTGGGCCTGCAGATTTTTCCAGCAATGGCATCAGTAGTTTTGGCAAGTCTTCAGGTGGATTTTGCCCATCCCCGTCCAGCGTGGCGATAAAAGGCGCTTTGGCAGCCAATACGCCGCTGTGTACGGCTGCGGATTGCCCCGCAGATGAAGCATGTTTTAGCAAGGAAAGGTTATTATAGCTTAGGGCTGCATTTTCGACCACCTCTGACGAATGATCAGTTGATCCATCATTGACAACGATAACTTCAAAACTGGTCAAAGGCTCCAGCGCGGCCACAATCCGATCAATCAACGGGCGAATATTGTCTGCCTCGTTCTTAATTGGAATTACTACGGAAACATTCGTCATCTATTATGCGCCTTTTTTCTAGGCGCGGTATAGAGGGAAATAAAAAATAAGGAAAGCACCTTTGTCACTCAGGTTTTTATATTTCCACCGCCATTATGGATATTATCATTGTTCAAATTCTTGCTGCTAACTGTATAAGAACATAATCAAATAGTGCGATTAAGCCTTTGTTTTTGTTAGGCTATGATCACCCAATCTTTCTGCTCTTTTCATCAGCTTGTCTGCCAAGTTGACACCAATGCCCGGGCGGCTCCACGGGCAGACCGCAATGCAGATTGCGCAGCCTTGATGTTCATTAAAAAATGGCAGGCATTTGTCAAAATCCACATACCATTTTTGCGCCCCACGAACCATTTGCTTTTCTGGCAAAATCGCATCCGTGGGGCATGCCGTTTCACAAATTCGGCAATTTTTGCAAAAGTCATCTATCCCATGCGCCCTGGGTCCATTAAGGGGCAGCGGCGCATCGGTTAAAACGGCCGATAGCCGAAAACTTGATCCAAACTCAGGTGTGATAATTGACCCGTGCTTTCCCAACTCACCAAATCCAGCCTTTAGAGCCGCTGGGATCATCGTGATCTTACCGGACATCGGTCCGGTCAGCGGTTCGGCTTCCCAGCCTTGCTCATGCAGCCAATTGGCCATAAATTTTGCGCCATAGGCCGCCCGTTTATATTGACGCATCACTTCAACGCCAGCTTCTGCTTTGGGCGCTTTTTCAATCTCATCATATGTATGCTGAAAGCCCAGTATGATGAGATTTTCATAACCTATGTCGACCCCTTCAAAAGCCCAGTCTGAATTAAAGGCAACGGCTCCATATTTGTCAAAAACACCGTTTTTTATAAAATCAGCCGTATCTTGGGCGACCTTGGCTGCGAGAAGAGGCCGCTGGTTTGGGTCAACCGGCCGCAGCGGTGCATCCAAGATTTTTTGCCGCGCGGCGCGCAGCTTAGAGAACTCTTCCAAACCTGGATCAACCGTGTAAAACCATTTCTGCACTTCGCCATGCGCAGTATCATCCGGATCATTGCCCCAATACACATAGCTTGGGCGCCGAAAATCAGTTTCACCCAAACCATTGACCTCGTTGCCGGAAATCTCAGGCATCAACGCCATTTGCTCTGATTGAGGGACAAACTGTTTGACTGTTTGATTTGGCATGTTTTGGCTATGCAATCTATGATGCGACATCTCAAAGCTATCAAACACGCCGATAATTGGAAGTTAAATTTATCCAACCTGCCTTTTGCCTAATAATCGGGGGAAAAGACCAGCCTAATATTGAACAGACGGCACCGTTGGCGTTGGGTAATTTGACACAGCCTGCAAACCTGCCTTGACAGCCACGGTGATATGCCAAAAGTTAGACCAATAATAAAGTGAATATTTTGATTTCACTGAAACGGAGATAGCATGCAGTATCATACAGCGACCAGTTATGAAAATGCCGTAGAATTGGCACAGGCAGCAAAGGGAACTACCCGGTTTTTAGCGGGAGGGACCGATGTTCTGGTGCAACTTCGCGGAGATTTTGTAACCCCCGATGTTTTGATCGACATTAAACAAATTCCCGGAGCCGCTGATATTCAGTGGCTAGCAGATGGCAGTTGGCAGATCGGTGCTGCTGTGAGCGGTGCGCAACTTTATGAACATGAAGCCCTAAAAACAGAATGGCCGGGTCTGGTTGAGGCCATGAACCTTATTGGTTCAACCCAAGTGCAGGGGCGCGCAACGCTGTCGGGAAACCTTTGTAACGGCTCACCGGCTGCTGATTCTGTGCCCGCCATGCTTGCAGCAGATGTCAGTGTGACAATTATCGGCCCCGATGGGCAGCGGCAGGTCCCAGTGGGCGCTATTCCAAGGGGCCCGGGACAAACAACACTCAAACAGGGCGAAGTGATTTCATCTGTCAATATACCAGCGCAATCTGCGGCGGGTGCAGATGCCTACTTGCGGTTTATTCCCCGCACGGAAATGGATATCGCCGTTGTGGGCTGCGCTGTCAATCTATCGCTTGACGGGCCAGAAATTACTGCAGCAAAGGTCGCGATTGGGGCGGTTGCACCAACAGCAAGGGCTGTAGACAGCGCAGCAAATGCAATCGTTGGAACCACACTTGATGATGCGGCGCACACAGCACTGGCTGACGCGGTTCGCGAGGCATGCGATCCGATTGATGATAAACGCGGCACCATAGAGTACCGCACCCATGTGGCGGGGGTGCTGGCACAGCGCGCCGCCAAAATTGCCTATCAACGGGCAAGGAGCAAGTCATGAGCAAAATCCATGTAAGCACCACAGTAAACGGTGATGATGTTGAATTTCTGTGTGATCCGCGTGAGACCTTGCTTGATTGTCTCCGCGACAAGTTGCATCTAACAGGCGCCAAAGAAGGCTGCGGAACTGGCGATTGCGGCGCCTGCTCGGTCACTTTGGACGACCGGCTTGTGTGTTCCTGTCTGGTTTTGGGCGCCGAAGCCGAGGGCAAATCAATCTCGACCGTCGAAGGGATGGCAGAGGGGGAAAGCCTGCATCCTTTACAGCAGAAATTCATTGAATATGCAGCCTTGCAATGTGGGGTCTGCACCCCCGGCATTCTGGTCGCGACCAAATCACTTTTGGACAAAAACCCTGACCCCACCGAAAGTGAAGTGCGCTATTGGCTGGCCGGCAATCTGTGCCGCTGCACAGGGTATGATAAAATTATCCGCGCGATCATGGACACAGCGGCAGATTTAAGGGAGGCATCCTAATGGCTTTGGATGAACCAAAAACAACCGACTTCAAATATGTTGGCACCCGCCCCGATCGCCCTGACGGGTTTGACAAAGTCACGGGCCGCGCGAAATTTGGCGCTGACATGATGGCACCGGGGATGCTGCATGCAGCGGTTTTGCGCTCGCCCCATGCGTATGCGCGTATTCTTTCCATAGATACCAGCGCAGCCGAGGCAACAAAAGGTGTCAAAGCAATTGTTACCCGCGCAGATTTTTCAAAAAATGTGCCCTTTGATAGCGGACTTGAGGGTGAATTTTGGAATGTTCTGGAAAATGTCATGGCGGGGGAAAAGGCGCTTTATGACGGCCATGCAGTGGCGGCCGTCGCAGCCACATCCGCACTTGAAGCGCGCGATGCGCTTAAATTGATTAAGGTTGACTATGAGGTCCTACCCCATGTGACGGATGTTGATGCAGCTATGGCCGCCAAAGCGCCCATTTTGCGCGAAGGGGCTGCGGACAGCTCGGTTCCTGAAGGTCTACACCCTAATGTTGTGCGATATCATGAAAGTGGTCATGGCGATGTCGAGGCCGGATTTGCCGAAGCCGATCTCGTGATCGAGGATAGTTTTGCGACCGAAGCCACGCACCAAGGGTATATCGAACCACATGCCTGTCTTGCGACATTGGGCAGCGACGGCAAAGGCGAGCTTTGGTGCACCACCCAAGGGCATTGGTATGCCCAAAAGGTCTGCGCTGCCCTGCTGGATTTAGAGACCAGCCAGTTACGGGTTACAGCATCGGAAATTGGCGGCGGTTTTGGCGGCAAGACAACCGTCTTTATTGAACCTGTAGCGCTGGCATTGGCGCGCAAAGCCAACCGGCCGGTGAAACTAGTCATGAGCCGATCAGAGGTATTTCGCGCTACCGGCCCGACATCCTCGACATCCATGGATATCAAAGTCGGCATGACGAAGGATGGGAAAATCACGGCCGCACAAGGTGTTTTTCGATTGCAAGGTGGCGCCTTTCCTGGCGCGCCCTGCGAATTTACCGCAATGTGTGCCTTTGCACCTTATGACCTTAAGAACGTGCATCAGATCGGCTATGATGTGATGTCAAATCGCCCCAAGCAAGCCGCCTACCGCGCGCCAGGCTCGCCCATGGCTGCTTTTGCGGTGGAATCTGTGATCGACGAGCTGTGCAAAAGACTAGGTTTGGATCCAATCGACGTTCGGCTGAAAAATGCCTCCCACACGGGTTCCAAAGCCAGTTTTGGCCCGCGCTTTGATGCCATTGGCCTTGTCGAAACCTTAGAGGCCGCAAAAGCGCACCCGCATTATTCTGCCCCCTTAAAGCCGGGTCAGGGCCGCGGAATTTCCTGTGGGTTTTGGTTTAACCATGGCGGCGAAACTGCCGTTTCTTTGGCGCTTTCAGAAGATGGCACTGCGCAAATTTCGGTGGGTACGCCTGATATCGGGGGCAGTCGGGCCTCTATGGCTTTGATGGCCGCCGAGGAACTTGGCATCCCTTATGATCATATCCGATGCACAATCGCGGATACAGCGACATTGGGCTATAATGAAATCAGTCATGGCTCACGGGTTACCTATGCTTCGGGATTGGCCACTATCAAAGCCGCGCGCGATGCGGTTGAAAAGCTTTGCAAACGCGCAGCGGCCAAATGGGGCATCCCCGAAGAGGCTGTAAAATGGCAAGATGGGTTTGCTGTACCCTCTGGTCCAAATGCCGGCAATTTTGACCCCCTGCCTCTTAAAGACTTAACGGCTGATATGGGCGCCACAGGCGGCCCGATTGTGGGCCACTTTGAAGCCTCGCCAGAGGGTGCAGGCGTGAGCTTTGCCACCCATGTGGTCGATGCCGAGGTTGATGCCGAAACAGGTAAAACCGAAATCGTGCGCTACACGGTGGTGCAGGACGCCGGTAAGGCCATCCATCCCACATATGTGGAAGGACAATATCAAGGCGGCGCGGCACAAGGCATTGGCTGGGCCTTAAATGAAGAATATATTTATGGCGATGACGGGCGATTGCAAAACGCCGGGTTCCTAGACTACCGCATCCCTCTTGCATCAGATTTGCCAATGATCGACACAGTGATCGTCGAGGTGCCAAACCCGGGACATCCCTATGGTGTGCG
>ERZ1047985.2459-NODE-2459-length-11620-cov-6.507307_pt1 | contig 11620 bp, 10 predicted proteins | sample MGYA00383097_ERZ1047985 | MGnify/ENA primary metagenome ERZ1047985 (study PRJEB29581, sample SAMEA5548367) | metagenome | biome: marine; feature: coastal; material: water | depth 50 m | study: Short-term variability in the microbial, nano- and picoplankton...
TAACTAATATCGAAACGATCAGCATTCATCACTTTATTCCATGCATTGATAAAGTCAGCTAAGAATTTTTCATGATTATCTGATTGAGCATAGACTTCTGCTAAAGCTCTAAGTTGTGAGTTGGATCCAAAAACAAGATCAGTTCTTGAAGCTCTTCTTACCTTTTCACCTGATTGGCGATCAGTTGCTTGATAAGAGTTACTCCCTGTAGCTTCCCATTTCACTTTCATATCAAGAAGGGTTGTAAAGAAACTGTTATCTAATGTTCCTTTATCGGAAAAAACTCCACGATCATCTGAGCTGATACCCATTGCACGCATTCCACCAACTAGAACAGTCATTTCAGGAGCAGTAAGCCCAAGTAAGTGTGATCTATCAAGCATAAACTCCTCAGGTGTTACCGTGTAATTTTTCTTTAGATAGTTTCTAAAACCATCCGCTTCTGGTTCGAGCACTGCAAATGATTCAACGTCTGTGTGTTCTTGAGTTGCATCACCTCTTCCGGGTGTAAAAGGAACTTTTTTTCCTGATGCTTTTTCTATTCCTACATTACCTGCAAGAACAATAACATCAGCAACACTAGCCCCAGTTTCAGAAGCAATAGCTTCTAATTTTTCAACAACTTTTGATAATTGATCTGGTTTATTAACTTCCCAATTTTTTTGAGGCTCTAATCTTATTCGTGCTCCATTAGCACCACCGCGCATATCTGTGTGACGATACGTTGAAGCACTAGCCCAAGCTGTCTCAACCATCTCTTGGATTGATAAACCACTTTCTTCAATCTTTGCTTTCACACTATCAACATCATAGTTCATGCTTCCTGCGGGAACTGGGTCTTGCCAAATTAAAACTTCTTCTGGAGATTCAGGTCCAATGTATCGAGTCTTTGGTCCCATATCACGATGTAGAAGCTTAAACCAAGCACGTGCAAAAGCGTCTTGAAACTGATCAGGGTTTTTATGAAAACGTTCAGATATTTTTCTGTATTCTGGATCTTCACGCATAGCCATATCAGCTGTAGTCATCATAGTTGGAACTTTCTTAGATGCATCTTCTGCGTCAGGTGCCATATGCTCTTCTTTTTGATCAATTGCATGCCAAATATTTGCACCGGCTGGACTTTTTGTTAACCTCCACTCATAACCAAGAAGTAAGTCAAAATAACCATTATCCCATTTTGTCGGATTTGTTGTCCAAGCACCTTCAATACCACTGGTAATAGTATCACTTCCTACGCCAGAGGCATGTTTACTAATCCATCCAAAACCCATTTCTTCCATTGGTGCTCCTTCAGGTTCAGGTCCAACTAATGCAGCATCACCTGCTCCGTGTGCTTTTCCAAATGTATGACCACCTGCTGTTAAGGCAACTGTTTCTTCATCATTCATTGCCATTCTGCCAAAAGTTTCACGGATATCTCTTGCACTTGCAAGAGGATCAGGGTTACCATCAGGACCTTCAGGGTTTACATAAATTAATCCCATTTGAACTGCTGCTAATGGGTTTTCTAAAACACGATCACCCGAGTATCTTTTATTAGTTAACCATTCTGTTTCTAAACCCCAGTAGATATCCTCTTCAGGTGCCCAGATATCAGGTCGACCACCACTAAATCCAAAAGTTTTTCCACCCATCGATTCAATTGCAACATTACCTGCTAAAATCAGTAAGTCGGCCCAACTAATTTGATTTCCATATTTTTGTTTAATAGGCCATAAAAGTCTTCTTGCTTTATCTAAGTTACCATTATCAGGCCAACTATTTAAAGGTGCAAATCTTTGTGCACCAGTACCACCACCACCACGGCCGTCAGCAGTTCTATATGTTCCAGCTGCATGCCAAGTCATACGAATAAAAAAACCTCCATAATGACCATAATCTGCTGGCCACCATTCCTGTGAGTCAGTCATCAAATTATTGAGATCTTTTTTTAATCCATCATAATCAATTTTTTTAAAGTGCTCACGATAATCAAAATCTTCACCCATTGGGTTTGATTTTTTATCATGTTGATGAAGAATACTGATATCTAGTTGATTGGGCCACCAATCTCTATTTGTGGTTCCTTCACCTTTATTTTGTGTGTTTGCTCCATGCATTACGGGGCATTTACTTTCGATATCCATGTGTATGTCTCCTTTTATGAACAACTTAAATATATTAATAATTTAAATTAAAGCAAAGAAAAACAAGTCAGAATTGAATAATTATTTTAATTTTAATGTGAATTTTTTTGGTTTCCAATCTGAGGGTGCTAATTCAAAGTCAGCATAATCAAAACCAGGTGCTACCGTACAGCCAATTAAACTATATTCACCATTTGATTGCATTGCAAACCAGTTATTAGCTTCAACCACTAAGTGAAAATTATTATTTTCCCCTAAAATGACCGATGTAAAATCAACGCCGTCTTTTGATATATAAATAGTAATTGGGTCACCCTTGTAAAAATGTAATATTTCATTTTTTGTTAAGCGATGCCAATGTGACCACTCATCTTTTTGGAGCATGTAATAAATTAAACTTACATTATTATTTTTATCACGAAATGACTCAGAGAAGTGACCACCTTCAGGGTGAGCAATCATTTTTAATTCTTTAATTAAATGCTGAATAACAGTCATAATAAACTGGAAATTATATTAAGTGACCAAGCTTTTTAACTTTTGTTGATATATATTTTTCATTATATTTGTTGGTACTTGAGTAAAGAGGTACTCGCTGATTAACAACAATGCCCATAGCCTCAAGAGCTTTTAGTTTTTTTGGATTGTTTGTCATTAAATCAACTGTTTTTATTCCAAGAAAATTAATCATATCAGATACTATTCCATATCCTCTTTCATCTTCTTTAAAACCTAATTGATGATTTGCCTCTACTGTATCAAAGCCTTTGTCTTGAAGATTATAAGCTCTGATTTTATTTGATAAGCCAATTCCCCTGCCTTCTTGTTGTAAATAGAAAACTACCCCACGTCCTTTTTCTGCAATTTGTGTAAGTGATTCAGTTAATTGATAGCGGCAATCGCAACGCATGCTAAAAAAAGATTCTCCAGTTATACATTGAGAGTGTATTCTGCTCAAAACTGGTTCATTTGTTAACAAGTCTCCCATTCCAATTGCTAGATGATCCTTGGAGTCTTTTTCATCTGTAAATGCATGGACTGTAAATTCTCCTACATCTGTTGGTAATTTACTTGTTTCAATAAATTTTAGTTTTGATTCCATATCTTGTTTATTGGTTTAGGCATTTATAGTTGATTGTAAATAAGATTATAGTTTTGTAGGATTAGGAGCATCTCCATAGACTTCTTTTGGGTCAAATACTTTTTCTTTTTCTTCAAACTTTAAAACAGTTGATCCACTTTTATCTCCAAAAGGAATACTTCTATAAAAACAAGATCTATATCCTACATGACAACTAGCTCCTCCTTGAACATCTACACGCAACCATACACAGTCTTGATCATCATCAATTCTAATTTCTTTTATTTTTTGAACAAGTCCGCTTGTCTTACCTTTATGCCATAAAGTTTCTCTACTGCGTGAATAATAAACAGCTTCACCTAATGAGATTGTTTTTTTAAATGCCTCCTCATTCATATAGCCCTGCATTAAGACTTCCCCCGAATTAAAATCAGTTGTTACAACTGGTATAAGTCCATCTCTATCAAACTTAGGAGCTAATTCAGTAGACTCCTCAACTTGCTCAATTGTTTTTCTTTGTTCAAAATTAATATCACTCATTATTTAATTCCTCAGCAATCTCTTTTGCAAAATAGGTTAAGATACCATCAGCACCAGCTCTTTTAAATGATAAAAGAGATTCTTTTATTACCTTGGAGTCTAGCCAATTATTATCTATTGCACCTTTGATCATAGAGTATTCACCAGATACCTGATAAGCGAAAGTAGGAATATTAAATTCTGTTTTTACTCTTTGAATTATATCGAGATAAGGCATGCCAGGTTTAATCATCACCATGTCAGCTCCTTCTTTAATATCTAAAGCAATCTCTCTTAAGGCTTCATCGCTATTTGCAATATCCATTTGGTAGGTTGATTTACTCCCACCTTTTAAATTTCCAGAAGAACTAATAGCATCTCTAAATGGACCATAAAACTTTGAAGCATATTTTGCTGCGTAAGAAAGTATTAAAGTGTTATGAAAATTATTTTTATCAAGCATACTTCTTATTCTTCCAACTCTGCCATCCATCATATCTGATGGCGCAATAATATCACAACCGGCATGCGCTTGAACAAGGGCTTGTTTCTCTAAAATTTCAAGCGTTGCATCATTATCAACTATATCATTTACAATTAATCCATCATGTCCATGACTAGTAAAAGGATCTAATGCAACATCACAAATAACACCAAGATCAGGAAAGTTTTTTTTAATTGATTTAATTGTTCGGCAAATTAAATTATTTTCATCAATAGCCTGAGAGCCGCTCTCATCTTTTAATGCACTATCAATTTGAGGAAATAGTGCAACTGCAGGTATTTTTAATTTAACAGCAGTTTCTAATTCTTTTAGAATATTATTAATAGAATATCTGGAAACACCAGGCATTGAGTTAATTTTTTCTGCAACATTGCTTCCCTCACAGACAAATAAAGGCCAAATCAAATCATTTACTGATAAATTATTTTCACTAATCATTCTTCGTGAAAATTCTTTCATACGAAGCCTTCTTAATCGCGTAGTTGGAAATTGACCCATATTAAAATCTGACATGCTAATCAATAGGTGAAAGTGATTCTTTTTTTAGATCATTTATTAATTCATCAAGTTTTACAACAGTAGTATTTTGACTTCCTAAACGTCTAACAGATACAGTTTTTTCTTCTGCCTCTTTCTTTCCTACAGCAAGAATGACAGGTATTTTAGCATTACTATGTTCGCGAATTTTATAACCAATTTTTTCATTTCTAATATCTGCTTCTGCACGCAGACCATTTTTAGACAACTGTTCTTTAACATCAACAGCATAGTTATCTGACTCAGATGTAATTGTTGTAACTACAATTTGAGAAGGCGATAACCATAAAGGTAAGTGTCCTGCATAGTGCTCTATTAATATTCCTGTAAATCTTTCTAAAGAACCAAAAAGAGCTCTGTGCAACATGACAGGAACTTTCTTTTGACCGTCCTCAGCAACATATGTAGCTCCAAGCCTGCCAGGTAAGTTTAAGTCAACCTGAAGTGTGCCACACTGCCAATCACGTCCAATTGCATCTCGCAAGACAAACTCAAGTTTTGGGCCATAAAATGCTCCCTCTCCTGGATTGAGAGTATATTCAAGACCTGTAGCTTCCATCGCTTGCATCAATGCTTTTTCTGCTTTGTCCCAAACAGCATCTTCACCGACGCGCTTTTCAGGTCTATCTGAAAATTTTATTCTGACATCATTAAAGCCAAAATCTTTATAAATACTCAGTATAAGATCACAAACGATTTTACTTTGTTCTGTAATTTGGTCTTCAGTACAAAAGATATGTGCATCATCTTGCGTAAAAGCTCTAACACGCATTAGCCCATGTAACGCCCCTGAAGGTTCATAGCGATGAACTTTTCCAAATTCAGCTAATAAAAATGGAAGTTCACGATAACTTTTTAATCCTTGTTTAAAAATTTCAACAGCACCAGGACAATTCATTGGTTTGATTGCATATATTTTGTCATCTTTTGCTTCAGTTCTAAACATCATGTCACTAAACTTGTCCCAATGACCAGAAGTTTCCCAAAGAGATTTATCCATCATATCAGGTGTATTAGTCTCTACATACCCCGCCCTATCTTGTCTGCTTCGCATATAGTTTATTAAAGATTGAAATAATTTCCATCCTTTAGGATGCCAAAATACAGCTCCAGGAGCCTCTTCTTGAAAATGAAATAAATCCATCTCTTTTCCAAGTTTACGGTGATCTCTTTTTTCTGCTTCTTCAATTTGATGTAAGTGATTTTCTAGTTCCTTCTCGTTTCGCCAAGCAGTTCCGTAGATACGAGTTAGCATTGCATTATTAGAGTCGCCTCGCCAATATGCACCAGCCACTTTCATTAACTTAAAACCTTTACCAATCTGTTTAGTGCTTATCATGTGAGGACCACGACAAAGATCAAGCCAATCACCTTGTTTATATATTGTTATTTCCTCATTAGAGTCTAAACCTTTAATTAGTTCAACTTTATATTCTTCACCTTTTTCTTTAAAAAAGTTTATTGCTTCATCACGCGACCAAACTTCTCTGGTAAATTTTTCACCTCTATTGATAATCTCGTGCATTTTCTTTTCAATCTTGGGTAGATCAGAGAGAGTAAAAGGTTCTTTGCATGCAAAGTCATAATAGAAACCATTTTCAATTGATGGCCCAATAGTTACTTGTGTTCCAGGAAAAAGGGATTGCACTGCTTCAGCCATAACATGTGCGCAATCATGTCTAATAATATCTAGGGCTTCATTATTTTCTCTTTTAATTATAACAACCTTACAATCACGATTTAGCTCTAATGAAAGGTCAGAAATTTTTCCATCAATTTGGATTGCCACCGACTCTTTAGCTAGAGATTTAGATATTTGATTTGCAAGATCTAAGCCAGAGATACCCTTTTCTACTGATTTTGTATTTCCATCTGGAAAAGTAATTGTAATATTATCGCTCATGAGTCTTTTCGCCAAATAGTCCCGTTATTTGTATCTTCTATTTCAATACCTTTTATTTTGAGTTTGTCTCTAATTTCATCTGCCAGTTTAAAATCTTTGTCGCGTCTAGCTTCATTACGTTGATTTATCAACCCTTCTATTTCTTCTTTTTCAGGATTTGACGATTGATTGTAACCAAGCCATACATCAGGGTCTTCTCTTAGTATCCCTAGAAGTTTTCCAGCTGCGATAAGATTATTTTTGATATTAATTTTTTCATCTTTATTGGCCGAAGACAATTTATTTGTCAAAGTATTAAGATTGGCCAGTAATTTAGGGGTATTTAAATCATCTAATAAGCTTTCCATAACGTCATTCGTTAAAGTTTCTGAAGTTAATTCTATATCTTGCAGATCTTTTAGAGAGCGATAAAGACGATCCAACATTTTACTGTTTTGTTCTATTATTTCTTTTGTCCAGTTAAGTGGTTGTCTGTAATGAGCAGATAAAAGAGTTAATCTTAAAACTTCCCCACTGTACTGATTTTTTAAATCGTGAACTAATCGAATATTGCCAATTGATTTTGACATTTTCTCTCCCTCAACATTTACAAAACCATTATGAAACCAAAAGTGTGCAAAATTATCAGGGTCATGATTTTTGTGTAATGAGCAAGTTTGGGCAATCTCATTTTCATGATGTGGAAAAACTAAATCCATTCCACCACTATGAATATCAAATGGAAGTCCTAATGTTTTTTCAGACATCGCTGAACACTCTAAGTGCCAACCTGGTCGACCAAATCCCCAAGGTGACTCCCAACCAGGCATAGGATCAGGTGAGGGTTTCCATAAAATAAAATCAGCTGGATCTTTCTTGAAAGGCGCTACCTCAACTCTACTACCAGCAATCTGTTCATCCCTATTTCTTTTTGATAGAACACCGTATTTTGAATAGCTTGGAACATGAAATAATACATGACCATTTTTTTCGTATGCGTTACCACTCTCTATTAATTTTGTAATAAGATCTATCATCTCTTTAATATGATCAGTTGCTCGTGGTTGAACATCAGGAAGCTGCACATTAAGATAGCCCATATCTTCGTTATAAATTTTTGTATATTTTGTTGTTAAATTTTTTATAGGCTCATTGAGCTCATGCGCTGCTTCTATAATTTTATCATCAATATCGGTGATGTTAGAAACATAGGTAACTTTTTTAAATTGTGTTCGCAAAACATTTATTAAGAGATCATTAGCAACTGCCATTCTTGCATTACCAATATGAGCAAAGTTATAAACCGTTGGTCCACAAGCATAGACTCTGACATGGCTTTCATCTACAGGTTTAAAAATTTCTTTAGTTCCAGTTAGTGTGTTGTGAATTTTTAAGACCATAAATTAAGAGTGTTTAATAATTCAACTCTATCTCTACCGGGACTCCATGTTCCAACATTATTGCAGCTTTTTTAAATTTTGGAGGCCCTTTAGGATTGTAATTGTTGCTAAAAGCAAAGCCTTCTTTTGGTCGCCAAAAAAGACCTGTCTTCAATTCACCATCATTATCTTCATCATGATATATTACGAACGCAATTTGACCTTCGTGTATTTTTGAAAATGGCACGGTGACTTTACCTTTACTTGCTTTTTTTCTGATTACTTCAATTGCCTGATCTTCATTGAGAAAAGCATCTTGTGAGTCATATATAGCTACATGAATGTATCCTTTTTCATGCTCTACATTTGGTATAATGAGTGTCCCATGCGATAAAACTACGCTAGAGAAAAATAATACAAGCAAAAAAACAATTTTTTGAATAAAGGTATGTTTCATATATTTTACCTAATTATAATAGATTTACGTGCTGAACAATAAAGAATACCTCAATAAGATTTTTCAATCAAATAAACCACTAATAATATACAAAACTATTGGTGGATACGACGTTTATACTGATTTTAAAGAGAAGATCGCTTTAAATTCTAAGAATTTCAAAAATTTTCTTAACAAGAAAACTTTACAATCAAAATCTCCTATTAAGGAATTAAATTGTTATGTTGGTTTTTTTGGTTTTCAACTTTTATGTGAAAATATTAAAATTAAAATTCCTAAACAACAAAGTTTAAATTTTTATCCAGGACTTGTGTACAAACCGCAGACCATAATTAAAATTAGAAAAAATATAGTTATTAAAAGTTTATTAAAAAATTTTAGACAATTACAAACTTCAAAATATGAAAATAAATATTTTTATCAAAAAAAATTTAATTTGAATTTAGATGAATCAAAATATTCTAATTTGTTTAAACATTTTTCTAAAAAAATTAAATTAGGAGAAACATATCAAATTAAAATTTGTCAAACCTATTCAAATAAATCTAACATTGATGCTGTTAATTTTTTTTGGAAATTAATGAGCATTAATGAATCTCCAGAAAGTTTTTTAATAAGAGATAAGGATTATAGTATTATAAGCTGCTCCCCAGAGACGCTAATTGAAAAAAAGAAAGATGTTATAATTACAAAACCAATAGCTGGAACTTTAAATCGAACAAAAAAAATGACCAAAAAATTTGCGAATAATTTTTTTAAGAAAAATGAAAAAGAGAGCAAAGAACACAATATGATTGTTGATATGGAGCGAAATGATTTATCACGCATATGTAAAACGGGTACGGTGAAAATTAATAAACTAAAAACTGTTGAACAGTATAGGGATCTCTATCATTATGTCACTGAGATAAAAGGTAAGCTCAAGAAGCACATTACTAATCATGATATTATTTCTGCCATGATGCCTGGCGGATCTGTTATTGGTTGTCCAAAAATAAATACGATAAAACTTCTTAACGGTCGTGAAAAATTAAATAGAAATATCTATACAGGTAGCTTTGGTTATATAAATGCTAACGGGGACATGCGTTTTAATATTATTATTCGCTCAATCTTAAATTATAAAAAACGAGCAGAAATTTCAGCTGCAAGTGGTGTTGTTATCGATAGCAAACCCAAAAGAGAATATAAAGAAAATTATATTAAAGCGAAATCACTTTTAGATTTATTTAAAACATGATTTACGTCATCGATCACGAGGATTCCTTTACTTACAATCTTGTTCATCTCTTAGAGGGCTTTGCCCCAACTTATGTTTCCAATTACTATGATATTAATTGGCGCCAATTAGAAAAATCTGAAATTATTATTTTTTCACCAGGGCCTGGCAATCCCTCAAACTATCTGGAAACACAGAAAGTATACAAGAAGTATAAAGGTAAGAAAAAAATTGTAGGCATTTGCCTTGGTTTTCAGCAAATATTATATGCGGAAAATGCAAAAATAGTTCCTCAAAAAAAAATATATCATGGTTATCAGTCTAAAGTTAAAGCTCTAAAAGTAAGCGCTTTATTTAAGCCTAATAAGGTTTTTTTAACTGGCCGCTATCACTCTCTTAAGCTGAAAGAGCCCTTCAATTCTTCGTCATTAAAAATATCAATGAGATGTGTAGAATCTAATGTTGCTATGGCCATAGAAGATACTATTAATAATGTATATGGTTTTCAATTTCACCCAGACTCTTTTTTAACTGTTGATGGTAAATTTCTCATTCAAAAAGTCCTACAATTTTAACAACTTTGATAAGGTTAAGTACGATCATCTATGGGGGTCAAAAGGTGTTTTTACAACAGTCAGAGTTGTTGGAAGTAGTCCCCGATATATTTTTTTAAAAGAGCACTTATCGCAGTTAAATCAAAGTTTAAAAAAACAAAATATAAACTTTGTTCTAACTGAAAAAAAATTGTTAGAGTTAATTCCTCATCAATTACATATTAAAAAATTTAATCACCTTCTTAGAATTGCTGTTAAACAAAATTTAATCTCTATATCTCTTCGACCTCGCCTAACACCAAGTAATAATTTTCAAATCCAACTTGCTAATTATCAACGAACTAATGCAAGAGTAAAAAATCTACACTATAAAAAAATATTATCTCTACAAAAAGATATTGATATGCAAAAAGAAGAAATCTTATTTTATAACAAAAAGATAATCCTTGAAGGTTCTACAACAAATTTAATAATGATTAAAAACAATCAGATGATTGTTCCCACAGGTAATTATTATAAAGGTATAACAATGAATTTTTTTTTAAAAAAATTTAAAAATAAATATAAATTTAAATTTAAATCCATAACTTTTGCAGATCTCTTGTTAGCTGATGAAATAATTTTGGTTGGCTCTGGCAAAGGTGTAGTTAAAGTTTCATCTATCCCTCAAATTAAATGGTTTAGCTCTTCATCAAAAATGTTTAAAAGGCTCTCTTCAATATACGAAGCTCAATTAAAATTATGATATTTAATAAAAATAAATTTTCTATTGTATCACCAGTAATCATGGGAATTTGTAACGTCACTAAAGATTCTTTCAGTGACGGTGGAAAGAATTACAAAACCTCTAATGCTTTAAAGTCTATAAAGAGTATGATTGAAGAAGGGGCGCAAATTATTGATATAGGAGCGGAGAGCACTAAACCAGGAAGTGATCCAATAAGTTATAAAGAAGAAATTAGAAAACTATCTCCAATTTTAAAAAAATTACCTAAAGATCAATTTTTAATATCTATTGACTCTTCTAAAATTGAAACACAGGAATTTGCCTTAGAGAACGGGGCACATATTATCAATGATGTTTTTGGAGGTTCAAACGATTTGTTCCAGTTAACTAAAAAATTTAAAAATGGTTTAGTCTTAATGCATACCCCAGCCCCACCAAAAATTATGCAATCTAAAGTAAATTCTTATAAAAATGTTGTGAGTGATATTAAAAAAATTTTTCAAACAACTCTCAAAACAGTCGATAAATATAAAATACCCCACTCTAAAATTTGGTTTGATCCAGGCATTGGTTTTGGTAAAAATCTCTCACAAAACGTTGAAATCATGCAAAATATTCAACAATTTAAAAT
>ERZ1047985.2471-NODE-2471-length-11600-cov-5.147510_pt1 | contig 11600 bp, 9 predicted proteins | sample MGYA00383097_ERZ1047985 | MGnify/ENA primary metagenome ERZ1047985 (study PRJEB29581, sample SAMEA5548367) | metagenome | biome: marine; feature: coastal; material: water | depth 50 m | study: Short-term variability in the microbial, nano- and picoplankton...
TAAACATAGCCATAGTGTTGCCGATAATATTGTTGAACAACAGTTTAATCCCAGTCAAGCCAATCAAATTTGGTCTGGTGATGTGACGTATCTTCGCACGGGTCAAGGCTGGATGTACCTGGCTATAGTGATGGATTTATATTCCCGTCGCATCATTGGTTGGTCAATTCATAAGCGTATGACAGTTGATTTAGTTGAACGAGCTATGCAGATGGCACTAAATCTCAGGCAGCCAACTAAAGCGCTGATATTTCACAGTGATAGAGGCTCACAATATACGAGTCATCGATTTCAAAAACAGCTAAAGGATAACAATATTATTGTCTCGATGAGTGGTCGTGGTGCGTGTTGGATAATGCTGTTGTTGAACGATTTTTCGGTAGTTTGAAAAATGAATGGTTATTAAATATTTACCATTTAACACGAAACGGTATGAAAGAAGATGTTGAGGCTTATATCAGATATTACAATCAGATCAGGCTGCATACATCAAATGGTGACTGCTCTCCAATTGAGTTTGAACAGTCCACAATAAATGTGTCTTATGCGGCTTGACCAGAACAACTAGGAGTAACCTTATTTATTAGAACAGCAAGACAAGTTAATTTAACTGAGGTGGGGGCTGAATTTTTTCCTAAAGCAAACGCTTTGCTTCGTCAATTCGATAGCATGATTACTGAAACTCAACAAAGTGCTATGCACCCTTCTGGCCTATTGATAGTCGTAGCTTCACTTGCTATAGGAAGCACCATTTTAATGTCTCATATAGAAGAGTTTTTAAAGTTATATCCCTTAGTTAAAATTCAGCCTACTGTTCTTCCTACTGGCAATCAACTAGACTTAGAAAGTGATTTGGTGATTTGCCTAAAATTGGGTGAATTTAACTCTACAGCACACTGCGGTACAAATTTAATTTCATATAAGTTGGGATTATTTTCTTCCCCTGAATACCTAAAAACACATAAAAAATAAGAAAACTTGAAGATCTAAGTGAACATAAAATGGTTTTAAGTAACTATTACCATAAAGTAGGCCAATTACAACTAGATATCGGGGGGGGGGGGTACTTTCTCTAATTACAGTTTTGTTTCTGAACACTTTGAAGCACTAGTTTATGCCGTTGTGAGTGGTATGGGAGTTACTTTTGTACCAACGATATATATTCAAAAAGAGTTGGAACAAGGGAAAGTGGTAAGAATACTTCCTGAATTACAATCAGATGAAATGCAACTATGGGCTTTTTATCCTAATAGTGAATTTATGCCAATTAAAACTAGGCTATTTTTAGATTACTTAAAAGAAAAGTTGTAACAAAGACAGCTAAAAGGATTCTAAAAGTTTAATAGCCAGATATGAACGGCAGCTTTGAGCTTGTAGCGGAGGTTTGCTAGTATGAAATTCAGCTTTAGCTTAGTAATCAGTATTGAAAAATTATTGCCAACATCTAGCGGCAATCTTGAAGGTAAAACAGTCTAAAGACTGTGATAATTGTTTATTTTGTTTTTTTAGCCTGAGCAATGAAGTCGTTTAAGTAATTTATATCTTGCTCATCTTTACGAATACCGATAAAGATTTGCTTACTAATACCTTGTTCGCTAAAACGAATACTCTTGATGGGCATAGTTTTGGAATATTCATCAACTAACCAACCCGGTAACGCACAAACACCCCGACCAGCAGCTACCATCTGCAGCATAATTTCAGTAGTCTCAATATTTTTATGTTTTTTAACTGAGCATTTTGCTGGGTTAAGGAATTGACTAAAAATATCGAGTCTTTCTGGCTCCACAGGGTAGCTAAGCAATACTTCATCACTTAGTTGTTCAGGCAAAACAAAATCTTGCTGTGCCAGTTGATGATAAGCGGAAACCACCAGTCTATGTTCGTAATCAAAAACAGGGATATAATCAATTTTTGGCTTAAAAAGAGGATCTGGCGTAATAAGTACATCGATTTCGTAGCTCAGTAATGCCCCTAAAGCACCAAACTGAAACTCCTGTTTCACATCCATATCGATATCAGGCCATTGCTGTAAATAAGGTTGAATGACTCTAAGTAACCATTGATAACAAGGGTGACATTCCATGCCGATGCGAAGCGCTCCGGCTTCACCTTTTGCTATCTGGTTAAGTAATAATTCGGTGTGTGAAAATTGCGGAAGTATACGGTTTGCCAGTGTTTGAATACGCTCACCTGCAGCGGTAAGGCGAAGATTTCGACCTTCTTTTTTCCATATCTGCGTGGCAAGCTGACCTTCTAATTTTTTGATACTGTGACTTAACGCGGATTGAGACAGGTATAAGGAATCAGCGGCCTTAGTCAGAGTGCCGTGTTCTTTTATTGCGGTTAGTATTTCTAGATGAATTCTCTCTAACACCGGTAATTCCTTTATGCTTTAATGATGAGCTGTGTTCATTGATTGGAAAAAATATATCATTTTTATTTATCAATCAAGTTGCTCTCTATACGGCTAGCGCATTTTAATCCCTTACCGCTACTGTCTAAGCAGACAAAAACAGTTTGAGTTCTTTTTGTCTTTCGCGTCGCGCTGGCGACAACAGGATAAGGGAAGCTGCCTCCGGCCTCCCAAAGGGGGCTCGTCGTTTAGCCCCTTTTGGGTGTCGTCGCCACCGCGACAAAGGTTTAAAAAAACACTGAACGTCTTTCCATGGCAATAACATCGACAAACTTAAAACGCTCTTGCCGTGTTGCTCTCTATTTAAGTAGCAATAAAAGCTATAAGAAAAGTTGCGCCAACATACGTAAACCAGAAAAAAGTAATACCAAGGCAAAGATTCTTTTCAACTTTTCCGCATCTAATTTTGCTGCCAGTGATGCGCCTACCGGTGCAAATAATACCGTTAGTGGCACAATACAAATAAAAGCAAAGAGATTGACCAAACCAAAAGTACTAATAGGTGCATCGGTTGGTGTACTGCCTAGTATCAGCATGGTTAACGCACCCGGTAATGAAATGATTAACCCTATAGCGGCGGCTGTGCCAACAGCTTTGTGGGTAGGATAGTTATAAAGCGTAAGTAAGGGCACCGAGATAGTACCGCCACCTATGCCCACCATGGCGCTGAAAAAGCCAATAGCGCTGGCCATAACCGTTTGTCCTGTGGTATTTGGTAGTTTGTTATAGAGAGCAGATTTTCCCGTTCGAAATAACATATTTAGTGCTGATAACGTCGCTATTACGCCAAATAATAGCGTAAGAATGGTGCCTTCAACGCGCGTCACTAACCAACTACCAGCCAATACCCCGATCAGAATAGATACAGACCAACGCTTGAGCAGATCGAAATCGACATTGCTTTTTTTATTGTGGGAACGAATGGAGCTAATTGATGTGGTTACTATCGTCGCTAGTGAGGTTGCTGTGGCTACTAACATCGCAGACTCTGGTGATATTCCAAAACTCTGAAACAAGAAAAACAGTATCGGTACGATAACAATACCACCACCGACGCCTAACAAACCGGCTAAAACCCCTGCAAATACCCCCGTGGCAACCAACGCCAACAGCGTTGGGATATTACTGCTTATAAATTCAATGACATTCATTCATAACTACTTATATGTTTAATTTCTTTTTATTTATATTTACACATTTCGTCTATGCACTTCGACGATTTAAGGGTGATAAAATCTCTCTTATCAACTTAAGCTGCAAGTTCTTTGCGGATGATTTCTGCGCCAGCACTTAATGCATTAAGTTTATCCCTTGCTACTTGCTGAGATAAAGGAGCCATGCCACAGTTAGTGCAAGGATAAAGCTTATCAGCATCGACATACTTAAGTGCTTTTCGTAAAGTATCAGCAACTTCTTCAGGTGTCTCAATGGTATCAGTTGCTACATCAATGGCGCCAACCATGACTTTTTTACCATGAACAAGTTCGAGCAGCTCAATTGGCACATGAGAATTGTGACACTCTAATGAGATAATATCGATATTTGATTGTTGCAGTCTAGGAAAAGCTTGCTCATATTGTCGCCACTCACTGCCTAAGGTTTTCTTCCAGTCAGTATTGGTTTTGATGCCATATCCATAACAAATGTGCACCGCCGTTTCACACTTAAGCCCTTCAATGGCATGTTCTAAACAAGCAATGCCCCATTCATCTACGTCATCAAAAAATACGTTAAATGCTGGTTCATCAAATTGAATGATATCAACTCCAGCTGCCTCTAGCTCTTTGGCTTCTTGATTGAGGATTTTAGCAAATTCCCAAGCGAGCTTTTCGCGACTTTGATAATGCTCATCATATAGCGTATCTATCATGGTCATAGGCCCTGGTAGCGCCCATTTTATTGGCTGTTTGGTTTGCTTACGTAAAAACATAGCGTCTTCAACAAAAACCGGTCGTTGACGTGAAACCGCACCAACGACTGTGGGGACACTAGCATCATAACGATCGCGTATTTTTACGGTTTTACGCTTTTCAAAGTCAACGCCGTTGAGGTTTTCAATGAAGGTCGTAACAAAGTGTTGGCGGGTTTGTTCGCCATCACTGACAATATCAATACCGGCTTGTTGTTGGTCTTGCAATGACAAACGTAATGCATCTTGTTTACCTGCAATTAGCTCATTATCTTGCAGTTTCCAAGGTGACCATAGGGTTTCAGGCTCAGCAAGCCAAGTAGGTTTTGGTAAGCTGCCTGCGGTTGAAGTGGGTAATAGTATATTAGGTTGATTCGTTTTCATGTAGATATTGCCGTCTATTCAGGTTCATTGTTAAGTTGGTGACTCAAAGCCAGCCGCTATTATTTTTGTTAGTAGAGTGACTGTTACGCGTAGTTTTTATGCATAGTTATTGAACGTAAGCAGCAGACCATTGTTTAAGTACCGTTTGATATGGCTTGATAAAGTATTCTTCGGCAAACCTACCTTGCTCACATGCTAATTTGCTACGCTCTTCTCGGTCATAAATAATTTGCGTTAAAGAATGATCTAAGTTCTTCAAGTTTGGCTGATATGACTTTCCTGCAACGGCATTGGCGTTGTAAATTTCAGGGCGATAGATTTTTTGGAATGTCTCCATAGTGCTGATGGTGCTTATCAACTCAAGACTGGTGTAGTCATTTAGTAAATCACCAAAGAAATAAAAGGCAAAAGGCGCAACACTATTTGGCGGCATGAAATAACGAACCTGCAAACCCATCTTTTTGAAGTATTGCTCAGTCAAAGATGATTCATTGGGTAAGTATTCTACACCTAGTACTGGATGTTGATTTTCAGTTCTATGATAGGTTTTGTTATCTGAAACGCTAAGGCAGATTACCGGTGGCTTGTTAAAGTTTTTTTGGTAATCAGCAGAGCTAACAAACTCTTTAAACAGGTTGCCATGTAGCACACCAAAATCTTCTGGAATGCTAAATTGTTTTTGATTTTTATTATGCTCCAAAAGTAATACGCTAAAGTCGTAATCTCGAACATAAGAAGAAAAGTTATTACCAACAATCCCTTCAATACGTGTATTGGTTTTATGATCAATAATATTGGTTTTTAAAACTTCAATAGAAGGAAAAGTATGACCACGACCTTCAATATCCATATCAATAGAAATAATTTCAAGTTCAACCGTATAACGATCGCCATTAGGATTATCCCAATGCGCTAAGGCATTAAAACTATTGTCGATCATCTTTAACGCTTTGCGTAAATTCTGCTGGCGACTCTCGCCTCTAGCTAAGTTAGCAAAGTTGGTGGTAATGCGTGTGCTGTCTGACGGGTAATAATTTTCATCGAGGCAGATGTTGTTAATGTTAAATTTAAAAGCGTGATTCATGATGATTTGATATCCATGTTTGGTGATAAAGCCGACTGAAATAATATCTAGCGCTAAGAGTTAAGAGTATTTATACGTGGTTCATTACATGAATAAAAATGGTTATATTTCATTAATATATGAATTAAATTCATCGATTGGTTTTGCTAGTTATTGAATGTTTAAATGAGGAGCTTTAAATATTAGAGGCTAAGCAAATCTAGCGAGCCGCATTTAGTCTGATGTCAGCCTTTGTCTTTCTTATGAGACTTCAGTAAAATAGTGACTCTTTAACAGTCCTGTGAAGGTTCGTGATGAAACGCGTTGTTTTATATATTTCAGATAAATGCCCCCATTGCCGTGAAGCTAAAAAATACTTAGACGACAATGGTATCCAATACAGATTAACCAATGTGAAAATGCAGCGTGGCAGAAAAGAACTTGATGCTATGGGGGGTTCGTTCGGTACCAGCCCTTAAAATTGGCAATGAAGTGATGATTGGTTGGAACCTAAAAACCTTTAAGAAACTCTATGGCGATGGTTAATAGGTTAATAGGTTAATAGGTTAATAATTTAATAGTAGGTTTATTCAGTTATTTTACAAAGAGCAAACTTAATGGTTTGTGATGGTGAACTAGCTTATTTGTTCACTCTCGGGTCTTCTGTTCTTGGATACCATTTCCACCATTGCTGTTCGCCTTCTTGGCTTTTTTTATCTTTTTGGCTCTTACCATTAGATTTGGTTTGGTAAATATCCCAAGTCACTAAAAAATCAGGATCTTTAATTTTCACGTGTTCATGGCTGGTATGAAACTCACCTTTAGGTGCGGTAAACCAGCAAGATAAGGTCGCTGGGATAATAAAATTAGCGTCTTTTTGTGTATCATTTTTACTTGCCGCTTTTTTATTTTCAGCGTTAGTATTTGCAGTTAAGAGCGTTACGGTAATGCCCATTTCAGCATCAACTGCGGTTATAGTACCGGCAAGTAGTTGTTTTTTAAGTTCTTTACCGTCGATATCAAAATAACTTAAACCAATTAAACAAGTCTTTTGTAGTGTGTCTTCTAGAGTTTTTAACATGGATAATTCTTTTTTTTGAGTTGAGATTTTATGGTTAGTATAAAACTACGCTAGCTATTTACATTGGTAAAAACAAAAAGAGCGGACTAATCCGCTCTTCTATTTAATCTTTAGCACAATATTAATGCGCTAATGGCGCGACACCCGTTGCAGGGTTATCTGCTAAACCAATATCTCGCGCATGTTGTTCAAATGCTTTGTTTTTCCAGAAAAATGCACCTGGCATAGTGGTTGGAATCACTAAGATATAAAATAAGGCGCGACCGATTACCGCGGTAAAGCAATTAATTAAGGCAAGCGGTATCCAAGTTAGCAAAAACCAAGATTCGTGATAACCTAGTACGTTTGCTGTTAGCAATGCCGCCCCGCCAATGATATTAAGCGCTAATAAGGCGTTGCGGAAAAGGTACGTTTTACCAAACGTAGTACATTGAATGTAGTGTGCAGCACCGCCCTCATTTTCGCTACGGTTTAAATCACTGTTATGCTTAATTAAACCTACGGCTTCTGTCACCATACCTAAAATAAACATGCTGGCAAAAAGTAAACTTGCTTGATTAACCAAGGCAGTATCAGCATTAGATACCAATAACGTTGATACAACAATAACACCACCAACAAAAGCGCCAAGGGATAAGCTATTACCAACAAAGGCGGTTGCTGTTTGTAAGTGATTCCAAAATGGACGAGCTTTAATTTGGTAACACTTATTCATGTAAAATAAACCACCACAGCCGCCAATTACTGCAAATAATCCTGCCAATTTAACTAAAGTAGTCAAAGGCAGACCTTGTGATAATTGCGCTAAGTCTAGGCCGGTGTTGCTAGAGACAAAAGCAACAAGCCAATCATTACTTGGTAGCGAGAATAATGCCGTTAAACCACAGCCAGCTGAAAATAGCGCTAAACCTAAACCCTCTCTTGCCATAGGTGAATAACGTAAGTTATTAAAACCACGATAAAAACGCATTGGTTTACCTAAGTGAGTAACACTCATTAATAAAGCAAAGGTTGTCATCACTAAGGCGGTTACTGTTAGTGGTAAAAACATATCTGAAGCGACAAAAATGCTCAGAGCTTCTATGCCAAACAATGCACCCAAGAAGGTGATTAAGAAGACACCTAATGCTGCTTGTGCAAATAAAGTGAATAATACCAGTGGATTTTCACGGCTATTAAGTTTGGCAAAGTTCCAATGTTTGGCTTTACCCTGTTTTTGATCAACGACTGGCTTGTAGTTACCGTCGCTGTCTTTGTGATATTTTACCGGCATAGAGTCGGTACGACTCATCTCAATAGGCAGGTCTTTGGTCTGTTGAAAACGCACATTAGGATGAGTGATCTCAGGATCAGGAAAGCCAGGGATTTGGGTTTTACATTGCTCACGATTTTTAGGGGTATTTTCAACCACACCAAAATCTAAGGCATTGCCGACACAGGCTGATACACAAGCAGGTTTTAAACCCACCTCTAAACGGTCAACACACATATTACACTTTGAAACGCGGCCTTTAACCGGATCTAACTGTGGCGCATTGTATGGGCATACCCAAGTACAATAACCACAGCCGAAACAGGTTTCAGGATCTTGTAAAACCGCGCCATATTCTGCATGTTTAGTATAGGCTTTAGTTGGACAGCCCTTTAAACACACAGGGTCATCACAATGATTACACGCCATTGAGATGTTCATGCGTTTGTAATCTGGATAGGATCCGCCTTCAACATAACCTACGCTACGAAAAGCAAGGTGCGATGGATTGTCATTTTTCTCTGAACAAGCAGCTTCACAGGCGTGACAGCCAATACAGTTATCAGCGGTAAAAAAGAAACCATGTTGTTTGTTACGGTTTGGGTTTGAGCCTACTTCAGGGTTCTCATTAATAAACATCGAACGTTCTTTGGGAAGATCGGTCAGCTCCACTAAATCGATTAGTTGTCCATAGCGATTCTCTATTGCCCCTTTATCTTCTGATAAAAAAGCATAAGGGCGTTCCTCAGTTCTTACTTCCCAATGATTTGAACGACCTTCTTGTTCATTGCCTATTTCCATCGTTGTTGGGTCAAAACCTTGCACTACCGTTTCGGCCGATACATTGTCTACTGCTTTATTCATAATGATTGTCTCAGTTAATACCTACAAGTAAGTTGTATGCCGAATTAAAAGTTGCGACGTTCTACGTTTAAACGTGCGGCTTCTGCTTGGTCTACCTTCTCCATACGTGTTGAACATTGCTTAAATGCAGGCTGGCGAGAGTGAGGGTCTAATAAACCTAAGGTCAAGCGGTTCACACAGTCATGAAAATGAAAAGGAATAAAAACCATGTCTCTGGCGACACGCTGGGTAAGTTGTACCAGTACTACTGCATCACCACGCCGACTGGTTAAGCGGACATAACTTTGGTGATCAATGCCTAACTCTTTTGCTGCATCAGGGTTCATTTCCATATATGGCGTTGGGCTGAACTTATTACAGTTACCAATTTTCCCTGTACGGGTACGCGTGTGAAAATGTTCAACAACACGACCACTGTTTAACCAAAAAGGATAATCTTTACAGGGCTTTTCATTATTGTCATAAAAATCGACACAGATTAAATTTGCCTTACCAGACGGGGTTTGAAACTTGCCATCGGTATATAAACGAGGACTTCCTTTTAGTGGAGTATTGGTTCCGCCTTGTGCCTGTTCTTCAGCCATTTCTTCAGAGAACGGCCATTGAATACCACGGGCTTGCTCAATTTTCTGGTAACTCATACCTGAGATATCTAAAATACGTTCATTACCGTAAGCATTTTTACCTTTAGAAAGTTGTTTCATTTCATCAAAAGCACCTTCAGGGGTTTCGGGAAAATAAATTTTTTGACCGTTTTCAAAACGTTTTGCCAGTTGGTTAAATATCCAAAAGTCAGGTTTTGAATTGGCATAAGGAGGTAAAACGTTACTGATCAAATTAACTCGACGCTCAGTATTGGTATGACAGCCTTCTTTTTCAGCCCAAACAGATGCAGGAAAATAAACATGAGAATACTGATTGGTTTCAACATCTTCGTAGACATCTTGCACCACTAAAAAGTCTAATTTTTCTAGCGCTTTGCGAATTCGAGCCGTATTTGGCATTGAGGTCATTGGGTTAGTAGCAACTATCCATAAACCTTTAATTTCACCTGTTTCAATGGCAGGGAAGATATCGGTTTCTGCTAAGCCACGCTTTTTAGGGAAGAACTCTGCATCTATGCCCCAAAAATCAGCAATTTCTTGTCTATCAGCTTCATTTTCTAAATAACGATAACCCGGTAAACCAGAACACGAAGACCACTCTCGTGTGCCCATGGCATTACATTGCCCTGTGATGGATAGTGAAGTACCGCCGGGCTTACCAATGTTGCCAGTAATTAAATTAAGGTTATTAATATTGGCTACACCATCAGAGCCATGGGTAGATTGATTAATACCCATGGTCCATATACTCATGGCTGCTGGAGCTTTTGCGTATAAGCGCGCAACGGTTCTGATACGATCTTCATCAATACCACATTGATGTTGAGCGACTTCAGGTGCGTAATCTTGAACGAGGGCTTTTATTGCCTCATAACCTTGAGTATGTGCATCAATATAAGCTTGATCTTGTAGACCCTCGTTGATGATGACATGCATCATTGAGTTGATTAGTACACAGTCAGTACCAGGTGTTATCGGTAAATGAATATCAGCAAATTGCGCCAACATAGTCACCCGTGGGTCAACCACAATCAGTGGGAATTTACGTTTCTCTAATGCTTCTTTTAAGCGCCAGTAAATAACCGGATGTTGCTCTGGTAAGTTTGAGCCGAACGCCATAAAACAGTGGGTATGTTCAAAATCATCATAACAACCCGGAGGGCCATCACTACCAAATGAGCGCTTATAACCACTGACCGCTGAAGCCATACATAGTGTGGTATTGCCATCGTAATTATTGGTACCAATACAGCCTCGAGTTAATTTACCAAGGGTATAAAACTCTTCTGTTAACAGTTGACCAGTCGACACAACTGCGAATGAATCTTTGCCAAACTTCTCTTGTATTGCTTTAATTTTTTCAGCTGTTGTATCAAGTGCATTATCCCAGGTTGCTTTTTTAAACTTCTCATAATGCTTTTCTCGAATAAGCGGCTCTGTACCACGGCCCGGACTTTCAAAAAGCTCATGCTCTAATAATCCTTTAATACACAGCTTACCTCGGTTAACGTCTGCACCCGCATGGCCACGCGTTGTCACAATACGTTTTTCATTATTTAAACCAATTTCAATGGCACAACCGGTAGAACAATAATTACAGGTGGTATATTTCCATTCATTTACTTTTTTATCGGGAATGGTAATCGGTTTTCTTTTTTTTCGTCCAAACAACATCGCAGATCCAAGGTTTTACTATTTATCAAACTTAGCTAGATAACAGCAAAAAATACGCCGCTAGAAAATATTTATAAATATCATGTGTTTAAGTGTTTTTTTTTCATGGTTTTATGTTTAAGTCGTACTAAAATGGTGCTGTTGCTTGTTCATGGTGCGATACACTGCAGTAACTTACCGTTGTGATGGAAAGTGAATGGCAACGGTAGCATTGCTTAGGAGATCAGATCCCCAGAGTAACTAGGTAATGGACGCGAATATCTTACGAAGTGAAACTATTTTGAGTAAGTGCACTACTGATCTGGTTTAATGGCATAGGACACTTTGATAAAGGATAATATCCTAGTTAATC
>ERZ1047985.2473-NODE-2473-length-11594-cov-4.016639_pt1 | contig 11594 bp, 13 predicted proteins | sample MGYA00383097_ERZ1047985 | MGnify/ENA primary metagenome ERZ1047985 (study PRJEB29581, sample SAMEA5548367) | metagenome | biome: marine; feature: coastal; material: water | depth 50 m | study: Short-term variability in the microbial, nano- and picoplankton...
TGAAAACAAGATAGGGTGTACCATCATTCTTTACGACTTCACTTTTTTCAAAAATCACGTGGTCTTTGGAGCCGATAAAATTGATGTTTTGTTCGTTCAATATTTCAAATATCTTTTTGTCTCTTTCCAAAGCATATGGCTCATAATCTCTGTTTGTATAAACTCTTGTACAATCAAATTCTTTAGCTATCTCTGGAATCAATTTAATGGGGTCTCCAAAATAGACCAACAAATCAGAACCGTACTGTTGGTATTGTTTCTTTACTCCTTGAATCTCGTCATATATAAAAGAAATTCGCGCATCGTCTTTGTTGAGTTTACTGAGGATGTTCTCATCAAAAATAAAGACGGAAATAACATGTTCACCGTTTTTTAAGGCTTTATATAAGCCACAATTGTCCTCGATTCTCAGGTCTCTTCTATGCCAAAAAAGTGATTTTTCAGATGCCATGTTTCTTTGAGATTTCTTTTGTGAGGATTACTTACCGCTGTATTCGAAAATATTATTTTCTGTTTCCCATAGTTTAAGGCGAAGTTGAAATTTGTCTTCAATACGTGCTCTCAATAAATTCCAACAAATCAAAATGATGTTCTCCGCTGTAGGAATTAAATTCTCGAACTCTGGACAATCTAAATTTAAATTTCGATGATCAAAACGTTCAACGATTTCAGTGTTTACGATGTTTTTTAGAATTTTTAAATCAATCACATATCCAGTTTCAGGATTGATTTCCCCATCTATCCAAACTTCCAAAACATAGTTGTGACCATGGTAATTTGGGTTGTTGCATTTACCGAAAACAGAATTGTTTTTCTCATCGGACCAATCTTTTCTAAACAATCTATGTGCCGCGTTAAAACTTACCCTTCTGCAAACTTTCATGGTATATAATTTTCTATGTGATTTAAGTGTTCATCAATAATAATCTTGAACCATACCGTGTAATTTTCTGGGTTTTTCTCGATGTCTCTTTTCAAATCATTAGGAGCTACCCATCTAAACGCCATGGCTTCATCAGTATTTAGGTGTGGTGTTTCATCTGAATGACCAATAAACACATGATCCAATTCGTGTTCGATCAGGCCATTTGAAAATTCTGTTTTATAAATAAATTTGAAAGCAAAATGAAGTGCTGACTCTATGTTCATTTCTTCATTTAATCTTCTTACAGCAGCTTGCTCGGGTATTTCTAGTGGATAAGGGTGACTACAGCAGGTATTTGTCCATAGACCAGGTGAATGGTATTTTTTTAATGCTCTTCGTTGAAGAAGCATTTCGCCTTTTGAATTAAATATCAATACTGAAATGGCACGGTGCAGCAGACCTTTTTGATGCGCTTCTAGTTTTTCCATCGAACCTACTGGTTCATCTTTAAGGTTTACTAATTGTACTTCAATCATCTTTACAACATATTTAAGTTGTGTCTAACATATGAAGTTACTAAAATGCGGGCTTTCTTTCGATTTGGTATACGAACTCGCTCTTCTAGAATTACCTCGGCGTTTGTACGTTTTATTTTTTTGAAGAGCTTGAAATAATATTTGTAAGCCATATAAACCCCGAAACGGGCTTTTTTAGGAAGAAGGAGAATGCCTTTATAACCCAATTCAAAGTCGACTTCGATGTCGTTTTCAATGTTTTTCTTCACTGTATTATTAAAATCATTTAGGTTAATGCCTGGGAAATAGGTTCGTCCTAATTCATTGTAATCTTCATTAAGATCTCGTAGGAAGTTTATTTTTTGGAAAGCAGAACCAAGTTTCATGGCATACTTTTTAAGTTTTTCATACTCGTTGTGGTCTCCTTCCAGAAAAATCTTAAGACACATCAAGCCAACTACTTCGGCAGAACCCAAAATATATTCATCGTATCCGTCTTTATTGTATGCTTTTTGTTCTAAATCCATTTCCATAGACCTTATGAATGTATCTATTAATTCGTGTGGAATTTGATATTTGTTGACGACTTCTTGGAATGAGTTTAATATGGGGTTTAAAGAAATTTTATTTTCAATGGCTTCGTAAGTGTCTTTTGTAAACTTATTCAGAAGGTAACCCTTGTCGTGTCCGTCAAAAGAGTCTACTATTTCATCAGCAAAGCGAACAAATCCATAAACCGAATAAATGGGATCACGTAAATCATTATGTAAAAACCGTATTCCAATTGAAAAGGACGTACTGTATCTTGTGGTCGTCATTTTACTCATGTCTCTACTTAATTGGTCGAAAAGTTCTTTCATAGTCTAATTGTGGTTATTGAGTATGTATTTAGAAACAACTTCTCCGGAAATAATAGATGGAGGAACCCCAGGACCTGGGATTGTGAGCTGTCCAGTATAATAAAAGTTTTTTAGTTTCTTGTTGCGCATTGATGGTTTGAATACAGCCGTTTGCTTTAAAGTATTGGCCAATCCATAGGCATTTCCTTTAAAGGCATTGTATTCGTTTTTGAAGTCATCAATGCAAAATGATTTTTTGTAAACAATGTTGTCAGAAATATCATTACCTGTGCGTTTTTCAAGGCGTTTCAATAAAATTTTGAAATACTTTTCTCTATTTGCCTCACTATCCGCTAAATCCGGAGCAATAGGCATTAGAAAAAACAAGTTTTCACATCCTTTGGGAGCAACGCTTTTGTCTGTTACCGATGGTGCACACAAATAAAAGAGTGGGGAAGAGGGCCATTGAGGATTTTTATAAATTTCCTTGCCATGCTCTTCAAGAGATTCATCAAAAAATAAGTTGTGATGCTCAATGTTGTTTAATCGTTTATTGACACCGACGTAAAATAGTAAACAAGAAGGAGCCATTACCCTTTTGTCCCAATATTTGCTACTGTAATTGGCAGAACCATTTAATAATTTACTGTCTGTGTGTTGATAATCAGCACCTGATATAACGATGTCCGAGTCATAAGTGCCTTTTGAAGTAATGACTTTTGTTACTTGGTTTTGATTTTTTTCGAATGAAATCACTTCTTCATTCATAACAAATTTCACGTTATTTTCTTTGGCTATAGATTCGAAAGCTTCGATAAACTTATACATCCCTCCTTCTGGGTACCATGTGCCCAATTTAATATCTGCATAATTCATTAAAGAATATAAAGCAGGTGTTTCATTTGGCATTGCACCCAAAAATAAAACCGGAAATTCGAGCAAAGCAATTATCTTCTCATTTCTAAAATAGCTGCGAATGAATTTTCCAAAAGAGGAAAATAAATTCATGCTTACTAAACCTTTAAACACCTTTGAATTTGCGAACTCCAAAAGACTAAGACTGGGTTTGAATACCAATTCCTCCATTCCCACTTTGTACTTGATTTCAGCGTCCTTCAAAAAAACCTCTAACTTTTCGGCACTACCAGCCTCTTGTGCTTCGAACCAATTTTTAAGTTCACCTAAATTGCTTGGTATGTCTGTGTACATATCATCTTTCCAAAAAACCCTGTACGATGGGTCCAGTCTTTTGAGAGCGTAAAAGTCCGATGCTGTTTTACCAAATTGTCTGTAAAAATTTTCAAACACTTCAGGCATCCAGTACCAACTTGGCCCCATGTCAAAAGTAAATCCTTCAGCCTGAAATTGCCTCGCTCTTCCTCCAATGGTTGAATTCTTTTCAATGATGGTAACATCGTAACCCGCTTTTCCTAAAAAGGAAGCTGCTGATAAACTTGATATACCGGACCCGATTATGGTAACTGTTTTGGACATTTTTAGTTTAAGGAAAATGAGTAATCAGGAAGTAAATCTATTAATTTTTTTCGTGCTATAAATATTCTACTTTTAACTGTTCCAATAGGGATTCCAAGTTTATCTGCTATCTCTTTGTATTTGAATCCTTTAAAGTGCATTACAAATGGATCTTTATATTCTTCACTTAATCCATCTATTTTAGATTCTATGTCTTTAGTTGCAATTTGAGAGACTGGACTTTCGTTTTTCCCTGGACTATTCGTTATTAGAAATAACTCCTTCGAATTATCAAAAATTGTACCTGATTTTACTTTTCTCCGATATTGATTTATGAAAATATTTCTCATAATTGTAAATACCCACGCTTTGAAATTTGTTTGAGGCGTGTAATAGTTTTTGTAAGTGATGGCTTTGAGCATGGTCTCTTGAGTTAAATCTTTCGCATCCTCATTGTTCCTTGTAAAACCTAAGGCAAACGAGCGAAGATTGTTCTCGATATCGATTAATGCTTCATTGAATTCTAAAGTTGACATAATGTTTTGTTTAATTATTTTTGTGTAAAGTTAAACAAAAAATGTTTAACAAAACAAATAAAACATTAAACAAAATAAAAATAAATGTAAATAATAAGTAAAGAAACAGTGCTGAATCTCAGCTATGACATGCCTTTGAGCATTTCGAAAATAATTTTATTTAAATTGAAATTCGCACTCCAATTCCAGTCACTTTTGGCTCGATTGTCATCAATTGAGTCGGGCCACGAGTCCGCAATTTTTTGTCTATAATCCGGATTGTAGGATATCATTAATTTACCATTTTTATCTTCAATGCCCTTTGCGATTTGATCCGGGGTAAAGCTTATTCCTGCAATATTATATGAAGACCGTATATTAATTTTTTCAATTGGTGCCTGCATAATTTCAATTGTAGCTCTAATGGCATCTTCCATATACATCATGGGAAGCATCGTATCTTTTGATAAAAAACAAGAAAAAGGTTCCTTATTTATTGCTTTTTCAAATATCTCAATGGCATAATCTGTTGTGCCACCACCAGGTTTGCTTTTATATGAAATCAATCCTGGGTATCTTATGCTCCTAACGTCAACTCCATATTTTTCATGGTAATATTCGCACCACCTTTCACCAGCCAATTTAGAAATCCCATAGATGGTACTTGGCTCCATAATTGTGTGTTGTGGAGTATTCGTCTTGGGTGAATTAGATCCGAATACCGCGATTGAGCTAGGCCAAAATATTTTCTTTAGTATGCCTTCTTTGCCGAGTTCTAATATATTTAATAAACCATCCATATTTAATTTCCAGGCGGCATGGGGCTTTTGTTCTGCAATTGCAGATAGTAAAGCAGCTAATAAATAGACCTCAGTTATGTTTTCTTTTTGAACTAAATGCAGGACTTTTTCTTTATCCAAAACATCCAATTGGTAAAAGGGTCCATTTTTTATAAGCGGAGGACAGGGTTCTTTTATATCAGTTGCAATAACATTTTCTTGACCGTGAATTCGACGTAATTCGAGAACTAAATCAATTCCAATTTGACCGCTGGATCCTATTACTAGTATTTTTGACATTTGATTTTTTTTACAAATTTAACTTTTGAATTTAATTATTTGAGTGCATTTGTTCAAAACTGATAATAGTCATTTTTTTATTTCGTTATTCGTTGTTATTTTGTAGTCGATAACAATATAAAATTATGCCATTTTACAGACACTTAGGAGAAATTCCACACAAAAGACATACTGTTTTTAAACAGTCTAATGGAGAATTATACCATGAACAGTTGTTTGGTACAATTGGATTTGATGGAATGTCGTCACTTTTATACCATGTTCATCCTCCAACCTCAGTAAAAGATATTCTTGGAGAGAAAGATATCAGTCCTAAAATTGCCATTGACAAAAATCTACAAATGAGAGCCTTTAAGGGCTTTGATGTACCTGCTGTAGGCGATATGATTGATTCAAGAATTCCAGTTCTTACAAATAGTGATGTTACCTTATATTTATCAAGACCGAGTAACCTTAATGAAAGTTATTTTTACAAAAATGCTGATGCTGATGAGGTGATCTTTATCCATGAAGGAAAAGGCACGCTTCGTTCACAGGTTGGAAATTTAGAGTTTTCATATGGTGACTACATTGTAGTTCCAAGAGGAATGATCTACAAAATGGACTTTGAAGACGAAAATAACCGTCACTTTATAACAGAGTCTATGCATCCTGTATATACACCAAAACGATATAGAAATTGGTTCGGTCAATTGCTGGAGCATTCGCCTTTTTGTGAAAGAGATTTGAGGACTCCTGAAAACCTTGAAACTTATGATGAAAAGGGAGATTTCATTGTGAAAATTAAAAAAGAAGGAATTCTTTATGATTATTGTTATGCTTCACATCCATTTGATGTAGTAGGTTGGGATGGATTTAATTTTCCGTATGCCTTTTCAATTCATGATTTTGAACCCATTACGGGCCGTGTTCATCAACCACCTCCTGTTCATCAGACTTTTGAAACATCAGCCTTTGTAATCTGTTCATTTTGTCCCAGATTATATGATTATCATCCAGAAGCTATTCCTGCACCCTATAACCATAGCAACATTGATTCTGATGAGGTTTTGTATTATGTTGATGGTGATTTTATGAGCCGAAATGACATATCTAAAGGTCAGATTACACTGCATCCCTCAGGAATACCACATGGTCCTCACCCTGGGGCATATGAAAGGAGTATTGGAAAAGTAAAAACAGAAGAACTTGCCGTAATGGTTGATACGTTTAAACCTTTAAAATTAACCGAGCAAGCTCTAGATATAGAAGTAAAAGATTATTATAAATCTTGGATACATTAATGGCATAAATAACTAAAATGAAAGAAATTAAAAACGTTGAATACGGGTTAGAAAAAATATTTGAGGGAGCCCAAGACTTCCTTCCTTTATTAGGCACTGATTATGTTGAGTTTTATGTTGGAAATGCAAAGCAAGCGGCGCATTTTTATAAAACTGCTTTTGGTTTTCAGTCACATGCATATAGAGGATTAGAAACGGGGAGTAAAGACTCTGTCTCTTATGTGCTCAAGCAGGATAAAATTAAATTGATTCTCACCACTCCTTTAAATTCAAGTTCACCAATTAACGAGCATATTGTAAAGCATGGAGATGGAGTTAAGGTTATAGCCCTTTGGGTAGACGATGCAAGAAAAGCGTATAAGGAAACAACATCTAGAGGTGCCAAATCTTACTTTGAGCCTGTTGTGGAAAAGGACGAGCATGGTGAAGTTGTTCGTGCAGGAATTTATACTTATGGTGAAACAGTTCATGTTTTTGTCGAAAGAAAAAACTACAATGGTACTTTTTTGCCAGGGTTTCGAAAGTGGGAATCAGATTACAATCCGAATTCCGTAGGTCTAAAATTTATTGACCATATGGTAGGAAATGTAGGCTGGGGTGAGATGGACATATGGGTGAAGTGGTATGAAGATGTGATGGGATTTGAAAACTTTTTATCATTTGATGATAAGCAAATCCATACAGAGTACTCTGCTTTAATGAGTAAAGTAATGAGTAACGGGAATGGCAGAATAAAATTTCCTATTAATGAACCTGCAGAGGGAGTGAAAAAATCTCAAATTGAAGAATATTTAGATTTTTATGAGGGTCCTGGAGTACAACATATTGCTGTTGCAACGGATAATATTATAAGTACTGTTTCAGATATGAGAAAACGGGGCATTGAATTTTTGAGTACGCCACCGGATGAATATTATGAATCTGTTCCTATTCGTTTGGAAGAACATAACCATGAATTGAAAGAAGACATAGAAATCTTAAAAGGTTTGGGGATCATGATTGACGCTGATGAAGAGGGGTATTTGTTACAGATTTTCACGAAACCTATCGAAGACAGACCTACTTTGTTTTTTGAAATTATTCAACGTATGGGAGCAAGAGGTTTTGGTGCAGGTAATTTCAAAGCCTTATTTGAATCAATAGAGAGAGAGCAGCAGAGTAGGGGGACCCTGTAATTATTTCAATCACAGTTATACGGTCATAATGTCTTTTTCTTTTACACTAAAAAAGGCGTCGATTTGGTTTGAAAAGTCATTCGTTATGTCTTGAATTTTGCTTTCAGCGTCTTTCATCATGTCTTCTGATAAACCGTCATTTTTAAGCTCTTTAATTAAATCCAAAGCATCTTTTCTGTTATTCCGCAGACCTATTTTGGCGTTTTCAGACTCTGCTTTGGCCTTTTTAACCAAGTCTCTCCTACGTTCTTCGGTAAGCGGAGGAACAGAAATAATAAGCTGTTCACCATTGTTTTGAGGATTAAGGCCTAAATTAGAATCAATAATACCTTTAGCGATATCATTTAAAACAGACTTTTCCCAAGGTTGAACGATAAGTGTTCTGGCATCCATTACACTCACATTTGCTACCTGCTGCAGCGGAGTCATGGCCTCATAATATTCTACCATTACACCTGATAACATCGATGGTGATGCCTTTCCCGCCCTTATTTTCGACAGCTCAGCTTCAAAGTGTTCAATCTTTTTTGAATTTGATGAACGGAGGTCATCATAAATCATATTTAAATCTTCAATCATATCACTTTATATTAATTCGACACCAATGTGCCGATATTTACGCCCGACAATAGTTTTTCTAAATTACCCGAAGTATCCATATCAAAAACAACAATGGGTAAATCATTTTCTTTACACAATGTAAATGCTGTTAAATCCATAACGTTTAAACCTAACTTGTATACTTCGTCAAATGTAATGGTATCGTATTTTGTTGCGTTTTTGTCTTTTTCAGGGTCTGCTGAATAGATGCCGTCTACGCGTGTACCTTTTAGTATTACATCTGCGTTGATTTCAATAGCCCTTAGTGATGCGGCAGAATCTGTTGTGAAAAAGGGGTTACCCGTTCCTGCGCCAAAAATAACAACTCTTCCTTTTTGTAGATGCCTAACTGCTTTTCTGCGAATAAAGGGTTCTGCTATTTCTTTCATTTCGATTGCTGACTGCAATCGAGTATGGACACCATGGGATTCTAGAGCGGCCTGAAGAGCCATTGAATTAATCATGGTAGCAAGCATACCCATGTAGTCCCCATGAGTTCGATCCATTCCACCTTCTTCAGCTTGTACACCCCTAAAAATATTCCCGCCACCTATTACAATGGCAACTTCATGTCCAGACTTGTGAATTTTCTTGATTTGCTCAGCATAAGAATTGATTCTTTTATTGTCAATTCCGAATTGTTTGGTTCCCATCAGGGATTCTCCACTAAGCTTTAATAGTATTCTTTTATATTTCATAGATATTCAGTTAAACAAATATAGCCAAATCAAATATCCAAGAAAGGAATAATAAAAAAAAAAGCTATCCGGAGATAGCTTTTTGATTAACTTAATGAGAATCTTTTGAATTCCGAAACGGTGAGACCGTTTTCGGTCGTATTCAAAAACTGTTCTACAGTTTGTTTATTGTCTCTCACAAATGGTTGACTAAGTAAAGTGTTTTCTTTAAAAAACTTATTTAATCTGCCCATAGCAATTTTTTCAGCCATTTCAGCAGGTTTTCCTTCTTGGATCGCCTGATCTTTACCTACTTCAATCTCTCTTTCAATGGTTTTTGAATCGATTCCGTCTTTATTAACTGCGATTGGATTCATAGCGGCAACTTGCATTGCTACTTGCTTGCCAGCATCATCAGCGTTGTCAGAATTAATATTTAGAGCAACTAGAGTTGCCAATTGGTTTCCAGGATGGTTGTAAGCAACCACTTTTTCTGATTCTATTATGGCATATGCTGAAAGATCAAGTTTTTCACCAATTATTCCGATTTGTTCAGTAATCTTTTCTTCAACGGATAATTTTTCATTGTAAGCCAACCCTTTCAATTCGTCAAGTGATTTAGGCAGTCTGTCTAAAGCCAAATCAACCAATGATTGAACAAGTTGTACATAGCCATCGTTTTTGGCTACGAAATCAGTTTCGCAATTTAATGTTACAATTACTCCTGCTTTTGAATCACCTGTAGATTGCGCAATGATGATACCTTCTTTCGCATCGTTTCCTCCTCTTTTGGCCGCAATTTTTTGTCCTTTTTTTCTCAGAACATCCACTGCTGTTTCAAAATCTCCATTAGCCTCGACAAGTGCATTTTTGCAATCCATCATACCGGCGCCTGTTTGTTGACGAAGTTTATTTACTTCTGAAGCTGTTATAGCCATTTTTTATTATTTTATGATTAAGTAATTTATTTCGATTTTTCAGTCTCTGCTGTGGCTGTTTTTTTAGCAGCAGGTTTTTTAGCAGCAGTTTTTTTGGCAGCAGGTTTCTTAGCGGCAGTTTTTTTGGCAGCAGGTTTTTTAGCTGCCTTTTTTGCTTCTGCTTTTGGAGCTTCCTCTTTTGCTTCTGCTTTTGGAGCTTCCTCTTTTGCTTCAGCTTTTGGAGCTTCTTCTTTTGCTTCAGCTTTTGGAGCTTCTTCTTGTGCCTCAGCTTTTGGAGCTTCCTCTTTTGCTTCAGCTTTTGGAGCTTCTTCCTTTGCTTTAGCTTTTTCTGGGTTGTCTTTTAAGAATTTTCTTTCTTCTAAACCTTCTTGAATAGCATTACAAACCTCATCCATAATGATCGTAATTGACTTGCTCGCATCATCATTTGATGGAATTGGAAAATCGACTAGTTTCGGGTTTGAATTGGTATCAACCATTGCAAAAGTAGGGATGTTCAATCTTCTGGCTTCGGCTAAAGCAATATGCTCTTTAAGGATGTCCACAATAAAAATTGCAGCAGGCTGTCTCGTCATATCAGATATCGATCCAAATGTTTTTTCAAGTTTTTCTCTTTGACGTGTTTTAAAAAGTTTCTCTCTTTTATTTAAAGTATCCCATGTACCATCAGATTTCATCTTATCAATGGTCGTCATTTTGCGGATAGACTTTCGAGTAGTTTGAAAATTCGTTAACATACCACCTGACCATCTTTCGGTCACGAAAGGCATATTTATGTTTTTGATTTTTTCAGCAACGATGTCTTTTGCTTGTTTTTTGGTCGCAACGAAAAGTATTTTCTTTCCTGACTTAGCAATCTGCTTCATTGCAGCACTTGCTTGGTCGAGACATACGATGGTTTTATTTAAATCAATAATGTGGATCCCTTTTTTTTCTTCAAAAATATAAGGGGCCATTGATGGATTCCACTTTCTCTTAAGGTGTCCGAAGTGTACACCTGCATCCAACAATTGGTCAAAAGATAATTTAGACATATATATTTATTTGTTTACGTTCCTAATTTTTCAGCGATTAAGGGGGGCTTTTGCCTGATACTTAAACGCTTGGATACTAAACCCTTCCAATAACGATTAACGTTTCGAGAACTGGAATTTTTTTCTTGCTTTCGGCTGACCTGGTTTCTTTCTTTCAACCATTCTTGGGTCTCTAGTAAGAAGTCCTTCTGGTTTTAACACCAATCTGTGCTCCTCATTCAATTCTACCAAGGCTCTTGTTATAGCTAATCTGATTGCTTCTGCCTGTCCTGTGATACCTCCACCAAATACTTTAGCCTTTACGTCAAAACTTTCAGTATTTTCTGTAAGCATTAAAGGTTGTACCACCTTATACTTCAACATTTCAGTAGTAAAATAACTATCAAAAGATTTGTCATTTACTGTAATTTCACCTTTACCTTCAGAAAGATATACTCTAGCAACAGCGGTTTTTCTTCTACCAATTTTGTGAATCGTCTCCATATTACTTGATATCATTTAGGTTAATAGTTCTTGGTGATTGTGCTTCTTGTTGGTGTTCTCCTCCATTATAAACATAAAGGTTTCTAAACAATGCACTTCCAAGTTTGTTTTTAGGCAA
>ERZ1047985.2475-NODE-2475-length-11585-cov-5.434172_pt1 | contig 11585 bp, 10 predicted proteins | sample MGYA00383097_ERZ1047985 | MGnify/ENA primary metagenome ERZ1047985 (study PRJEB29581, sample SAMEA5548367) | metagenome | biome: marine; feature: coastal; material: water | depth 50 m | study: Short-term variability in the microbial, nano- and picoplankton...
TATTCTGGCAAGAGCAGCGGAGGCCGGTGTTCACCGTATGGTCACTATCTGCACACGCTTGCGCAATGAACTCGGCGTGCGTGCGCTGGCAGAGGCGAACAGCCAAGTCTTCTACGCGGCAGGCACCCACCCGATGAGTGCGGCTGAAGAGCCGCTTGCGACTGTAGATGAGCTAATCGCCCTGACTGCGCACCCGAAGATGATTGGCATTGGCGAGACAGGTCTCGATTATCACTACACCGCCGAGAGCATGGAGATACAAAAACAATCTTTGCGCGTGCATATCGAAGCGGCCCAGCGCACGGGCCTGCCATTAATCATCCATGCGCGAGCCGCCGATAACGACATGATCGATATTCTAAGCGCAGAGTACCGTAATGCGCCCTATTCCTGCGTGATGCATTGCTATTGCTCTGGCCCAGAACTGGCACAAACCTGCGTTGATCTGGGTTTCTATCTGTCTATGTCCGGCATCGCGACATTCCCGAAATCTCAAGAGGTGCGCGACATCTTCGCGGCCGCTCCGATTGAGCAAATCTTGGTGGAAACCGACAGCCCCTACCTCGCCCCTGTTCCACGACGTGGCAAACGCAATGAACCCGCTTATACGGCCTACACCGCAGATGTGGGCGCGGACGTGTTCGGCATGGATATCGCGGATTTTGCAGCGCAGACCGAATCGAATTTTGAGCGTCTCTTTAGCAAAGTCACCACCTACAAGGCCGCTGTCTGATGGCTGAATTGCGCTTTACCATACTTGGATGCGGCTCCTCTGGCGGGGTTCCACGGCTTGGCGGCCATTGGGGCGATTGCGACCCTGAGAACCCCAAGAACGCACGGCGTCGGTGCTCCCTCTTGATTGAACGCATCGCAGAAGGCGGTGTGACGCGCGTTTTGATCGACACCTCCCCCGATCTGCGCACTCAATTGCTGGATGCGGGGATCGGCACACTCGATGCAGTCGCCTACACCCACAGCCATGCGGATCACGTGCATGGCATAGATGATTTGCGCATGATCGTATTCAACATGCGCGCGCGCCTGCCCGTATGGGCCGACGGGGCGACGCAGAACGATTTGCTCTCGCGGTTTGGCTACGCATTCGTGCAGCCCAAAGGCTCAGCCTATCCGCCGATCTTGGATCTGTTCACAATTGAGGGCGCTTTCACGATTGAGGGCGCGGGCGGTCCGATCACGCTACACCCATTCGAGATCGAACACGGTACGATTGACGCCCTCGGGTTTCGAGTTGGCCCATTGGCCTATCTGCCGGATGTATCTGACATGACGGATGAGGCATGGATCGCGCTTGAAGGTGCCGATTGCTGGATTTTGGATGCGCTGCGCCGCACGCCGCATCCCAGCCATTCACATTTGGAAAACTCACTTGAGTGGATCACCAAGTCCGCCGTGCCTAGAGCGGTGTTGACCAATATGCACATCGATTTGGACTATGAAACCGTCCTTAACGAGACGCCCGATTATATCACGCCCGCATTCGATGGAATGCAAATCAGCTATGACGTGTAGCGCCTGATGCAAGCGCTTATCGACGTTATCCTACCCGTCTTTTTGGTCATCGGGCTTGGCTATGCCTTGGTTTGGTGCAAATTCTTGAATGACAGCGCCATCGACGGGTTGATGAAGTTCGCACAAAACGTGGCCGTGCCATGCCTGCTTTTCAAAGCCCTTGCGGAAATTGATCTAACAACTGGCTTCGATCCCAAATTGCTATCCAGTTTCTATGCGGGTGCGCTGACGTGTTTTTGCCTTGGCCTGTTCGGGGCGCACCACGTATTTGGACGCACTTGGGAGGACAGTGTCGCCATCGGCTTTTGCGCATTGTTTTCGAACTCGCTGTTGCTTGGATTGGCAATCACGCAGCAAGCCTATGGCACAGGCGATGTGTTGGCAGGCAACTATGCGATCATCGCGCTGCATTCGCCTTTTTGCTACGGGATTGGCATCACGGTGATGGAGCTGGTGCGCGCACGCGGTGCGGGAACCAGCCTTGCGCGCTTGCCCAAGACCGTTCTGAGAGCGATGTTCAGCAACATTTTGATCATCGCAATAACCTTGGGGTTCTTGTTTAATCTAGCAGGTCTCAATCTGCCCGCGAGCTTTCAAAGCGCACTTGATATGATTGTGCGCACAGCTTTACCCGTCGCGCTTTTTGCGCTTGGTGGCATCTTGTATCGCTATCGCCCTGAAGGGGATTTACGCGTGATTTTCTTTGTCTGTGCGCTTGCGTTGATTTTGCATCCTGCGATCACGTTTACATTGACCGCATGGAGCGGTGTGTCAGACGCAGGCATGCGGTCCGCCGTTGTTACCTCTGCGATGGCTCCGGGTGTGAACGCTTATGTCTTTGCCAGCATGTATCAACGGGCGCAACGCGTCGCGGCCTCAGTTGTCTTGATCGCGACTGGATTAACTTTATTCACTGCGTGGTTCTGGTTGTCGATCTTGCCTTAAAGAATGCGCAGATGCGCATGCCCCAAGAGGTCATGTTGATGCATCTGGCGGAGGTATTTTTAGAAATGGGATGCGAAGACTGTTCCGAGCGCCATGGCCACAGCAGCTTGGGTCGGATCAATCACTGGGATGCCGAGTTCAGCTTCTAGAGGGGCGCGGTGTTTTGCCATGCCTGCGCAACCAAGAATAAGGCTCTCAGCGCCGTCCGCGATAAGAGTGTTGCCGACTGTTATCAACCGCGCGAACGTGTCAGCGCCGCGTGCGATTTCATCGACACTCATGTTCAGCGCACAGTCCCCTGAGAGGCGATGCAGCACACCCATACGACGCATATATCTTCGGTGACGCGGGATAGACGCCTCGCCAATTGATATCACGCCAAACATATCAGCGCGGCACATGGCGGTTGTGACCCCCGTCTCTTGAATGCCAAAAACGGGTACGGGGCTGGCCTCTCTGGCGGCCTCCAAACCGGGATCAGAGTAGCAAGCGATCACGAAGGCCGATGCGTCTTGCCTAGATTTGATCACTTCGAGCATCGGAAGAATGACGCTGTCGCTGTCTGCCTGATTTTCGATCCCGAAAGGCCCAGAAGTTAGCGTTATACACTCGGTCTTCGGGAAGGGTGCGAGCGCGTCGCGCAGGCCTTGCGTGACGGCCTCGTTCGAATTCGGGTTGATGACAATGATGCTCATGGGGCGATATCTGCATCATAGTTGAGCGTTGAGTCCAACTCAGGCGCGAGATATCCTCTGCGTCCACCTGCGTCGAACTTGGCGCGCGGCAGGAATTTTCCATGGCCCGCGCTCACATGCAAAGCGCCTTCATCAATGACCCTTTGGCCCCGCGAAAACGTAGTGACGGGCAGACCCGTCACCTCCCATCCCTCAAACACAGAATAACCCGCGTTGTCCTGTTGGTTCGCAGCGGTAATCTTACCCCGTTTCTCTGGATCCCAGATCGTAATATCCGCATCAGCACCGACCGTGAGCGTACCCTTCTGCGGCAACAACCCGTAAAGCCGCGCCGCGTTTGTGGAGCTGAGCGCGACGAATTCGGATACGGTTATCCGCCCTTTTCCAACCCCTTCGCTAAACAACATGGGCAAGCGCGCGCCGATGCCAGGCATGCCATTGGCGATCACCGTAAACGGCGCGTCCGGGCCATTGGCGAGCTTTCCACTTTCATCCATGCGATAGGGCGAATGATCCGAGCTAACCACATCGAACGTACCCGCTTGAATATGCGCCCAAAGCGCGTCCTGTGTGGGTTTGTCACGCAAAGGCGGCGAGCACATGAAGGCCGCTCCTTGCATATCGGGCTTGTCCATATCTTCGCGGGTCAGAAAAAGGTATTGCGGGCAAGTTTCGCCATATATCATCGCCCCCGCTTGACGCGCATTTTGCACCAATGCCGCGCCCTCAGGCGTGCTAACGTGAACGATAAGCAAGGGTGCATCCACCAGTTTCGCCATACAGATCGCGCGGTGAATCGCCTCTTCCTCGGCGAGGGCGGGATGAGACAGCGCGTGGTATTTAGGCCCTTTTAACCCCTTTGCCAAAAGACGATCTGTCATCCATTTGATCATGCCTGCGTTTTCCGCATGCACCATGGTCAATGCGCCATGCTCTTTCGCGACGCTCAAAACATCCAAGAATTGCGCATCGTTTACCAGCATTTTGTCGTAGGTCATGAACAATTTGAAGCTGGTGATCCCGCGTTTAAAGGCGGCCGGCAACTCTTCGGTCAGCACTTTTTCCGTCGGATCAGAGACGATCAAGTGGTAGGAGTAATCCAGAACTGACGCCCCCGCCGCGCGGCTATCATAAAGGTCGAGCGTTTCTGTCACACCCATGCCTCGATGCTGGGCTGCGAAAGGAATGATGCAGGTGTTTCCCCCATATGCGGCAGAGATCGATCCCGAGGTGTAGTCATCCGCCGTCATCCCACCCGTCGCGGAATTCTGCGCGATATGTGCGTGCGCCTCGATACCGCCAGGCATAACCAAACGACCGCTTGCGTCGATTACATCAGCACTTTGCAGATCCTTGCCCAAGGCTGCGATTTTGCCACCCGATATGCCGATGTCCGCGACAAACTGCTCCGATGCGGTGACGCATGTACCGCCTTTGATGACTGTGTCGAAGGTCATAAAAGCCCCACAAGCCTAGCCTCTAAACGCTTGGTAAGGCGCGTGAGTTCTGCTTTATCGAGATCCGTAAGTGCAGGCCCCGGTGCACGCGCTTTCGGGCTGTCAAGTACACCGCGGCGATGCAGCACCTCCTTGCGGATCGCAAGGCCTAGACCCAACTGCTGCTCATAGCGCACCATCGGCAGATAGGCATCAAACAGATCTTCCGCCCCGTCCACATCACCTGCTAAATGTCGCGTCACGACCTGCACCATCATCTCTGGATAGGCAAAACCGGTCATCGCCCCGTCCGCGCCACGCTGCATTTCTTGCGGCAGGAAGAGCGCGGAGTTGCCAGTCAAAATAGACAACCTGCGATCCCCCTCGCCCGTCGCTTCGCGAATGCGCGAGAGCTTGGTCAGACCAGGCCAATCTTCATGCTTAAGCATTACAATTTGATCATGCGCTGCGAAAATATCGAGCAGGGTTTCAATCGAGAAGGTGACACCCGTCGTCTGAGGGTAATCCTGCAAACAAATCGGAACATCAGCGCCGAGCGTCTTGCACACTTGGGCATAGTACCCCTTTTGCTTCGTGTCGGTGTTCAAGCTGGGCATGGGTGCCACCATGACACCTGCTGCACCGGCCGACATCACCTCGTCCGTGAGACGTTTCATGTTATCAAGACCGGGGCCAGAAACACCCACAACGACAGGAACTCGCCCGTTCACACGCGCCAAAACGTGGCGTGCGAATGTCAAAGATTCCTCTGAGGTGAGTTTCGGTGCTTCCCCCATGATCCCAAGGATCGTCATGCCCGAAACACCCATATCAAGGTAAAAATCGACCACGCGATCCGTGCTTGTCAGATCAAGCGCGCCATCCATAGTGAAAGGGGTCGCGGCGATAATGAAAACACCGTTGCTTTTGCGATGGATCATGCGAGGTCTCCCAGTTGGCAATCACTGTGAGAGAGGATGTGCGACGCGCCCTTCAAGTGCAAGAGCGCGCATCGCTTTAGAAGATCAAGAGCTCTTCTTTTTCCGCATCATCCGCTTCCTTGGTCGCGATCTCGAACGCTTCCTCATCAGAGCGCGCAGCAACATCGGTACTGAACAGGGCAGCAACTGCATCTGTAGCAGAGTCGACAATTGGCATTGGCTCAGCTTCGGTGTCAGGACCCGACCCAGTTACGTTCACCGCCTGCGGACCGTTCGTATCCAAATACTGAACCTCAACGTTGTGAGTGCCTGACGTCAAAAAAATCGAGTTGGATTGAATTGCACCGTCATCATCAGCACCAGTGTTTACAACAGGAAGCCCGCAGATGTTAACCTGCGCTTGCTCGTCAGAGGCAAGTCCGATCTCGTAAAGACCAGATGTCTCCACGGAGATCTGCGCGGTGAACTGAACAGCGCCTTCGCTTGGACCACCGTCAAGCAACGTGTCGTCGTCAGAAGCAAGCGTTACACCATTGATTATCTGCGATACGCCCGCGTGGGACGCGAAATCCAGATCATTGAGAGAAGTTGCATTCGTTTCAATAGCCGTTGCGGCAAAGGCCGTTTGTGGCTCTGCTTCTGGTGTGTCCGGCTCGACAGACGGCTCCAGCTCAACAGGCTCGATCAGAGCTTCAGGTTCAACGGGTGCGGGCGGTTCTACACCCTCTTCCGTGTCAGACGGAATTTCGCCTGCAAGCGCCTCCACAGCGCCGCCAGTAGAGGGCCCTGCCCAGTCAAGATTGAGCGATTGTTCGCCATCGATCTCGATGTATTGCACCTGAATTTCATGCGCGCCTTCTTCGAACTCGTACCAACGGCTGCTGAGATCTCCGGCTTCCGTATCACTCGTGTCGATGACGACCTCACCATCGATCATCACGCGGGCGTAATCATCAGCAAGCAAGAAAATCTCGTGCGCGCCTGCCTCTGTGACATTCAAAACAGTGGTATAAATGGAGGCGAAATTGTCCGCGCCGACCTCGGGCGAGAACTCACCACTCACCTCGATATATTGCAGCGCGTCGACTGTGCCTGTCGCCGTTGGCTCAGCATCGAAATCAACTTGGGACAGGTTTGTGACATCGTCCGAAATCCGGAAATAGGCCACCGCAAAGCCAGCCCCTTCGATGCCACCGGTAACAGGTGGTTCTGGTGTTGGCTCTGGCTCGGGTGTGCTTTCGCCCACAAGAACTTGGACGCGCAGCTCGCCTTCTACAAAACCACCTTGGTTATCGGTTACGACATAGCTGATCGTCTCACGACCAGCAAAACCGTCGTTTGGCGTATAGAGCACACGGCCATCCACGATCTCAACACTACCGTTTGCCGCGCCTCCGACCGATTGCAGGCTCAAGGCATCGCCATCAGGATCGCTGTCATTAGCAAGCACATCGATAAAACCAACTTCACCGGGGCTCAACTCTGTGTATTCGCCGGCGACGATCGGATCGCTATTTAGCTCGACAACAATGGGCTCTGGCTCCGGCGCAGGCTCATCCGCGAGAACCTGAACGGTGACGACACCTTCAACGAAACCACCCTCATTGTCAGTAACGACGTATGTGATGCTATCGCTGCCGGAGAAACCTTCGTTCGGCGTGTAAACAACACGCCCATCAATGATCTCAACACTGCCGTTTTGCGCATTACCTGCAGATTGCAGGGTTAGCGTGTCACCATCGGGATCACTGTCATTGGCCAACACATCAATGACCGCGACGTCGCCTTGGCTTAGCTCTGTATATTCGCTCTCAACGATTGGATCGCTATTTGGTTCAACAACAACCGGTGGCGGTGTCGGCTCCGCTCCATCAGTACCCAAGACTTCCGCGATGCGCGTGTTGATTGCATCGAAACTCTGAATGACCAACGGATCAACCGTGTTTGGAACCTCGAAATCAGCTGGCACAGGTTCGCCAAAGGTCGCCTGATAGGTGATCATACTCGTCAGGAAATAGACGGTTTCTGTGCCATGCGGCGCACTGTCCACATATAGATCATCCAGCGTCAGATCCTGCAAAGGGCCATCTGTGAACAATTCCGCCATCGTCGACGCCACAGGAATAAGTTGTACGTCAGCCCCCGGCACCGCGTCATTGATGCCCTCGACATACTCGACGTACCAATCGTGATACTCGCCCGCATTGTAATCGTGAAACTGCTGCAATTGGCTGTCAAAAACGGGAAAACCAAAGTTACTGCCCAGATCGGCCCAGCCTTCATAAATGTAGAACTGCGCATTCGGCTGCTCTGCCATCGTGTCGCGCACAACGTCAATTGATGCCTCGAGGGGAGAGCGCGAGTCGCCGGGGTATGGCTCGTTTGGCGCGAGGCCTTGGATAAAGTTGCCAGGGGTCAAAATGACGGAATCAAAGGCGACCTCGTCAAAATCGGCAAAGTCGGAATCCCAAAGGCCCGTAACGCCCTCAAAGCCCCATTCATTGCTCGGCTCTTCGCGGTCCGCAAATTGACGTAGAAATCCATAACCGCCATTCGCCGCATAGGTATTACCCCCGGCTTCCGCGAATTGGTTCATCCAATATGGCACATTACTTTGCTCAGACCCGCCCGCAAAATTAACGAGGCTGTTCCCATAGATATACTGGTTTATCTCAACAGGCATTCTCAGTGTCCCCCACAGACCGTCGAACTATTTTACAAATAGTAAAGCGCGAGCACACACGCGCTAGTAGTAAGCATCCCAATTTAGATGGTGTGACGAGGGCTATTTCTTTCAAGGACCATCTCAGCGAAAATTCGCTAATTTGGCGATATTTTTCTAAGACTTAGGCGATTACAGTTAAAATTTCACCAACGCGGTATCCATGCACCTCCCCCGCCGGATCGGAAACTCACTGTTTCCTGAGTTGAGGGGCCAACAAGACACTGACCAGCAAGAGAATCACCCCGATTGTGTAAAACGAAATCGACAAGCCAAAGGCTTCTGACAAGCTACCCATCAAGGGCGGACCAATGAAAAATCCCATATAGCCAATGACGGAAATGCGCGTAATGATCACTGCCCTTTGCTGATTGTTCACCCGCTTGCCCACTGCCGAATAGGCCATTGGTGCCATCACCGAGACACCCAAACCAAGGGTCGCAAAACCGACATATGCTACACTTAAGGACGGTGCACTGGCCGCGATCATTAAGCCCAGCGCAGCAATCACCCCCGCAACCTGCAACACATAGGTTTCGCGTACATGCGCCGAGATAAACTGCCCCGACAACCGCCCGACACCCATCGTCAGACCCAAGATCGCAGGCCCAAGCGCCCCTTGCGCCGCACTCCCACCAAGGCCGCGCTCCAGATGCAAGGCAGACCACGCTTCTGTCGCTTGCTCCGACATGAACGCAATCAGAATGATAATTCCACCGAGCCAAATCAATGGTCTCCTCATGCGCGAAGGCCCAACGGTTACGTCGTCTTCCAGCACAGCCGCGTCTTGATACATGGCACTAAGCAATAGAATGTTCAGCACCAATACAAAGGCAAAGACCGTAAGCGGCCCGAAACCTGCCTCGCGAAAGAATCCTGCGCTCACGGCGGCCCCCGCATAGGCGAACGAAAATAGCGCATGATTGAGGTTCATCAAAGAGCGTTTTGAGGCCGCTTCTAACGCGCTCACACGTGTGTTCATGATCACGTCGAGGGATCCTGACCCTGCCGACGCGAGCAAAATAGCGCCTGTGAATGCAATCGGACCACTTGCTAGTCCGGGCAGTAAAAACGCGCATCCCAATGCAATTGCACAGCCTTGCAAAGCGCGTGCTCCAAGCTTTGTATCGACGCGCGGCGCCAACCACATGGCGGCCAAAGCACCCAATGCCGCAAAGAACATAGTTAACCCAAATGTGCCGTCGCTTGCCCCGATCGCAGCTTTAAGATCAGGCACCAAACCCGCAAAGCTGCCCCAATACAAACCCACGACAATAAAACCCGCCGCAGGCGCGCGGGACACGCGAAGATCAGACATCAATGTGTGCAAAAAGCTCATAGGATTCCAGTGACGCGGGCCTTGAATATTTGCAAGGAAAAATAGGCTTCCCCTAAGTGCGATTCCCGTCTATACGCGCGGCTTCACGCGAGGTGACAGCCTTGGAGGCACTTCGCTCTAACACTTGGAGAATATATTATGGCTGGAGAAGTTCCTGACTTCCACGCTGAGGTCCGTACGGGGACAGGCAAGGGCGCCGCTCGTCAAGCACGTCGTGCAGGCATGGTGCCTGGCATCATTTTTGGTGGCGACGCAGATCCTCTTCCTATCAACGTTCCTTTCAACGTTTTGCTCAAAGCTCTTAAAGCAGGTCGCTTTAAGTCCACTCTTTTGAACATGAAGGTTGAAGGCCACGACGACGTTCGCGTCATCTGCCGCGATGTTCAACGTCACGTTGTTAAAGACTTGCCGACACACATCGACTTCATGCGCCTCAAGCGTACGACGAAGATCAACCTGTTTATTCCTGTTGAGTTCATCAACGAAGAAGCAGCACCGGGCATCAAGCGCGGCGGCGTTCTGACAACAGTTCGTCCAGAGGTCGAGTTGATTGTTACTGCTGGTGATATCCCTGAGAAGTTGACAGTTGATATGACTGGTTTGGACGTTGGCGACACCATCAACATCTCTGACATCACGCTTCCAGCGGGTGCCAAGCCTACCATCGATCGTGACTTCGTTGTAGCGAACCTCTCCGCGCCATCTGGTCTGAAATCTTCCGACAACGAAGACGACGGCGAAGAAGTGGATGCAGCAGACGTTCCAACGACTGAGCAAGGCGGCGACGAAGAGTAATCTTCTCTCCCTTTGAACACGTTATAGACGGGGCCTCTCAAAAGGCCCCGTTTTTCGTTTTCCGAGCGGTGTGGGTTGCGCCCTATCTCGTGCATGGGGTCAGGATCGCAAAGAACGACGCATCGAAAAGTTAGCCCTCAAGAGCGTCAATAAATCTCAACATAGCGCTTTAATTGGGAGTTCGGAGAACGCACAAATAGAGTTGTTCATCGCAATACGAGGTTCGCCAATTTCAAACTTGGGTGACCGCGCGGCAATTGCATGGATTAGGCACTCGATCTCTAATATTGCCAGATGCATTCCTGCACACATATGGATACCTGCACCGAACCCGAGGTGTCTGCGTGCGTTGCGCCGTCCGACATCAAATCGATCAGCTTCTGGAAAAATTAGATTCATCTCGATTGGCGGAGGCATAGAGCATCATCACCCGAGCGCCTTGGGGCATTGTGTGACCAGCAACCTGGACGGGCTTTGAGGTGTGTCGGCTAAAGGATCGGATGGGCGTCCCGATACGCACTGCCTCGTGGGCGGCGTTGTTCGCCAATGCAGGCTGATTGCTGATTTTTTTCCCAAATATCAGGTTGAAAACTGGCGTGGTACATTAGATGTCCAATGGCTGAAATCGTCGTATCCAAACTGGGGTTAATGTAGTCGCGAATGGCAAATGGTGCCAATTCCGGATCCAGTTCACCACGTTCGGTCATTTCACTGATCCGGTGCGTCCAGCTCCCCGGTTTGAGCGTATTTGTCGTCGCGTTTTTAGAAATGAAGTCCCTCATTTCCGCAATCACGCCTCTCGCAGCTTGGCCTCTTTGGTTCTGAACCCCTTGCATATCAAAAGCGGCGCTGGCCCATTTTGAGCATGTTGTCTTTGCCAAAATCAGGCAAGCCAATAAGATACTGCACGACCAGTAAAGGCTTAGGCTGCGCAAGATCACTGACGACCTCAAAGCTCCGTTTGGCAAAGCAGGCGTTAGCAATTTCATTCGCGACGGCCTGAATCCGTGGTCTGATGTCTGCTATATTATCAGGTTTAAGAGGGGGTAATATCGCGTGTTTTAATACTGTGTGACGTGTCGGCTCGGACGCGACAGTATTGCCCCGCTGGTGCTAGCAGCCAAAGTCATCGGCAGCTGTACCGAGCCCTGATATAAAAGTTTCATGGTCGCGCAGGCCGTT
>ERZ1047985.2501-NODE-2501-length-11494-cov-25.520413_pt1 | contig 11494 bp, 10 predicted proteins | sample MGYA00383097_ERZ1047985 | MGnify/ENA primary metagenome ERZ1047985 (study PRJEB29581, sample SAMEA5548367) | metagenome | biome: marine; feature: coastal; material: water | depth 50 m | study: Short-term variability in the microbial, nano- and picoplankton...
ACTATATTTCAATTTGAACCTCGTCAAAATCTAAATTATATTTGATGCTTGAGTTAGTAAAAAAATAGGCGTATTATTAAATTTGATCTAAATTCTTAGTTCAATTTTTTTTTAAATTATAAAGGAGAATAATTTTGAAACAAATTAATAATATGCAATCGTTAAGTTTGCAAAAAATAGTCCCTATTCAGGTGACTATACTTCTGAGTTGTGTTCTTTTATTAGGGCTATTTAGTCAGCCTTCAATAGCCTCTCACGACAAAGTCTATGAAATAACAATACTTCATACTAACGACTTTCATGCTCGCTTTAGACCAATCAGTAAATACGATAATAATTGTTCTGAAAAGAATAATGCTAAGGGAAAGTGTTTTGGTGGTACAGCGCGTTTGATTTCAGCAATTGAGGATGCTCGTACAAGACACTCTAATACAATACTTTTGGACGGTGGTGATCAATTCCAAGGAACACTTTTCTATAACCTATACAAAGGAAAAGTAGCCGCAGAAATGATGAATAAGCTCGAATACGATGGAATGGCAGTGGGTAACCATGAATTTGATGATGGCCCTGAAACTCTTAGGGCATTTATGGATTCAGTCGATTTCCCTGTTCTTATGGCAAATGCTAACGTAGATATGGAGCCAGAGCTTAAAGGTAAATTAGATAAATCAACAACCTTATTAAAAAACCACAGAAAAATTGGACTGATTGGCGTTGTTACTGAGGAAGTAGTAGATATATCGAGTCCGGGTGATAACATTATATTCACCGACGCTGTTGCTGCTGTTCAAGCTGAGGTCGATTTTTTGACCGAAGCTGGAGTCAATATAATCATACTTCTGTCGCACTCGTCATACGAAATAGACAAAATGATTGCAGCCAATACGACGGGCGTAGACGTAATTGTTGGTGGGCATGATAATACCTATTTATCAAACGTTAGCGATAGGGCAAAAGGACCTTACCCAACGGTTGTTAATGGTACTCAGATCGTACAGGCATATGCCTATGGTAAATTCTTAGGCGAACTTTCAGTTCTCTTTGATGATCATGGTAATGTCATCTATGCAACAGGTGAACCAATCACAATTGATGGTACGGTCAATGAAAATGCTCAAATTGTTGCACGTCTAGATGTACTCGAAGAGCCAATCAATGAGCTTAAGGAGACAATTATAGGGAACGTCTCTAGCGCATTAACTGGTGACAGGACAGTTTGTCGCGTTCAAGAATGCGATATGGGTAATATGATAGCGGATGCAATGAGAGATTCTGTCATTGATAAGGGTTACACTATCGCATTGCAGAACTCAGGCGGAATCCGTGCTTCACTTGATGCAGGTGATGTCACGCTCGGTGAAATCATGACGATACTTCCGTTTCAAAACACACTGTCAACTTTCAAGGTGACCGGTGAGCAGCTTCTTACAGCGATTGAAAATGGTGTCAGCCAGGTTGAAGATGAGAAGGGGCGTTTTCCTCAAGTGTCCGGAATGCGATTTACGTTTAATCTAGCTAAACCACCTAATGAAGGAAGGGTAACTTCAATTGAAATTGATGAAGGTGGCTCTTGGAACGCTTTAGACTTAAATAAAACCTATGGTATGGTTTCTAACAACTTTATTCGTGGAGGTGGAGATGGATATAAAGTATTCAGATCTGCATCTGAAATCTATGACTTTGGTCCAGATTTAGCGGATGTTGTTGCGGATTATATTAAAGCAAATCCAGGATACTCTGGTTACACTGATAACCGGATTACTCAGGAGTAATAAAAGCTTAAATTAAAGCATTTAAGGGCTGGCATTTGTCAGCCCTTACTTTTTATGCTTTACTCCCATTCTCTATACAACCTTTAGATCTCACTAATTCATATTTAGATTCATTAAGTGTATATAATAAACAAAAGTTTATATTATAAATATTTATTTATATGAAAATCACTAAAAGGGAAAGGGAATTACTAAGATTAATTAACTCTAACCCTATGATAAGTCAAGACCAGCTTGCTCAAAAGTTAGATATAACTCGTTCGTCTGTTGGTGTTCATATTTCGAATATGGTGAGAAAAAACCTGATTAAAGGTAGGGGTTATGTAACAGACTCGGAGTCATATGTTTCTGTTATAGGTGGCTCAAATATAGATCTTCAAGGCTCTACTGACAATCCTCTTGCTCTAAATGATTCAAATCCAGGCGAAATTTCTATGTCGACTGGAGGTGTTGGAAGAAACATTGCTGAAAATCTATCTCGAATCTCTATCCCCTCAAAAATGTTTTCTTATGTTGGTTCAGATGCTTTAGGGGAGTTTTTAATTGAAAAAACTCAAAACGCTAATGTTGATACCTCTTATATTAAAAAACACAACACACTACCAACAAGTCAATATTTGTCAGTACTAGACGACAATAATGATATGTTGGTATCGATATCTGATATGAGAATTATTAATGAAATGAGTATCGAAGATATAAAAAGTTGGAATAACACTCTCAACCAAAGCTCTGTTATAGTGATTGACACAAATATTCCGACCAAAGTAATACAATACATTACAGATGAATACAGCCATATACCATTATTTTTGGATCCAGTATCGATCGCTAAAGCTTCAAAAATAATTGATATTATTGGTAAATTTCATACAGTTAAGCCGAATAGACTGGAGGCCGAGCTTATTACTGGAATCAAAATTACAGACAAGCAGAGCATGCTTAAAGCTGCACAAAACTTATTTGAGAGAGGGTGTAGGCAAATATTTATGACATTAGGGAGTGAGGGTGTGTTTTATTACGACGGAATTGAGTATGGAGAGTATTGCCAACGAAATACTGAAGTTAATAGTGCAAATGGAGCGGGAGATGCTTTTACAGCTGGAATAGTCTATGGATATTTAAAATTAGATAGTATTAAGAAAACCGCACAATATGCAACAGCCGCTGCGGCAATAGCATTAAAAAGTAGAGACACGATTAGTGATGATATGTCATCAAAAAATATTGAACTTATATTAAAGGAAAATAAAATTGAAACTAAATGATTACTTAGATATCCATCCAGATGTAGAAGATGCTATAAAAAACAAATTACCGATTGTAGCACTTGAGTCTACTATTATCTCTCACGGTATGCCTTACCCAGATAATATAGAAACAGCACTAATGGTTGAAGATACAGTGCGCTCCAATAATGCAATTCCAGCAACGATTGCAATAATTAATGGGCGCTTAAAGGTAGGCCTTAGCAACAAAGAAATTGAATTTTTGGCAACAAATAATAAAGTCAGAAAAGTTTCAAGGAGGGACCTTGCTATTGCTGTGTCTAAAAAACTATCTGGCTCAACAACTGTAGCATCCACTATGATTATTGCTAGCTTAGCAAAAATAGCTGTATTTGCAACCGGCGGGATAGGTGGTGTACATCGAGGTGCAGAAAAAACATTTGATATCTCTGCAGACCTTGAAGAGCTTTCAAAAACGAATGTGTGCGTTGTTTGTGCTGGACCAAAGGCGATACTTGATATTGGATTAACGCTTGAATATCTTGAAACCAAAGGTGTACCAGTGGTCGGCTATAAAACCTCAGAATTACCAGCCTTTTACTCATCGAAGTCAGGATTTAATGTTGACTATAGAGTTGACGCAGCACTAGATATTGCAGAAATATTAAAGACAAAGTGGGACCTCTTAATCAAAGGGGGTGTATTGGTAACAAACCCTATACCAATAGCCTTTGAACTGGATTTTGTTATGATGAATGAAGCAATAAATGAGGCGATTATCGAGGCCGACAAAGAAAAAATTATAGGCAAAGAGATAACACCCTATTTATTATCGAAAGTCAATGAAATAACTAAAGGTAAAAGTCTAGATGCAAATATCAAGTTGATACAAAACAATGCAGCTTTAGCAGCAAAAATTGCATCACATTACATGAAAATAACTTAGAAAAGCTTTAATATTTAATACCTTGCTTTTTTTAAAAAAAAGGTTAAAAAATAAGATATTAAAATAACAAAAATTTCTTCCAAATTTCTATGAAGTTTTGTCAACAACTCTCAGCCTATTTAAGAGTCAAAGAGTACACTGGTCGTCAACTCTATAAGGACATGTTTGAACAGGCAATCCTTTGCGATCAAGGTGGTTATGATAGTGTTGGTTTAACTGAGCATCATTTGATCAATATCTTAATGATGCCTGCCCCCCTTCAGTTTGCTGTGAAAATTGCAGAAGCTACAAAAAATATTAAAATAATTACCGCGGTAGCTGTTTTGCCAATTCATGATATGAGGATCTTTGCTGGCGAAGTGATTGCCTCTCAAATGTTTACCGATGATCGATTAATTTTAGGAGTTGGTAGGGGTGCATTTGCTTACGAAATGACCCACCTAAATACCCCTCTTGAGGATAGTCGTGAAAAGTTCAATGAATCTCTTGATGTATTAAGAGCACTCCTTTCACAGGAGGAGGTGTCATGGAAAGGTAAGTACTATAATTTTGAATCTTTGACGGTAATGCCTCGCCCGATGACGAAAAACGGACCCCCTATTATGATGGCCGTTCTTGACCCTCAAGGAATTTATGCTTGCACCAAAAGAGGCTTTCATATTATGACAACTCCTCTTTCAGGAGATAATCAGCTAATGCTCGATCAAGTGGACGGTTTTGTTCGAGCTAAATCTGAACTTAAAGACAAAGGCAAGGATTTAACTTTGTCTCTTTCTAGGGTCGCCTATGTCGCTAAAAATGATTCAGACAGAAAAGAAAAACTTGAGATGGCTTATGAGTACTATTCTAGGTTTGATAATGTTTTTACAGGCCCAGGTATAGTCAATAATGGCATGATTGAAATCTTACCTAGAAAGCAAACTATCGAAGAGTTAGATCAAAGTATATTAATCTGTTCAGCGGATGAAATGATCGATAAGCTCTCACCATACAAAGAGGGAGGTATTGACCGCGTAATCCTGAATATGAATTTTGGTGCCAACCACAAAGACACGATGGATTCAATTCAAAGCTTTTCTGAGAAAGTGATACCTCATTTTTCAACAGATGCATAACAAACGTGAACAGTAAATGACTAGTATTGATTGTAGTTACTCTATTAAAGGTTCCGGTCCAGCGGTTATTTTTGTTCACGGTATTGGGGCACGAAAAACAGCCTGGAATAAAGTCTGTAAATACTTAGAGAAAGACTTTACTTGTATTTGCTATGACCTAAGGGGACACGGTGATTCACCTAAAGGAACACTTCCATTTAGCTTGGAATCCCTGGTTAACGATCTCGAGTCGCTTAGGCAAAAACTTGGTATTCAAAAGATTCATATTGTTGGTCACTCACTCGGCGGGATGATTGGTCCTGCTTACGCCTTATCTTTTCCAAAAAATGTAGCTTCCATTTCTATACTTAGTAGTGCAGCATTTCGTACTATGGATGACAAAACTAAAGTTAATGCCGTTTTACAAAGTATGAGAGATAAAGGAATTAGCCCAATCCTAAGTACACTTACTGATAGATGGTTTAGTGATGATTTTATAGAGAAAAGATTTATCGACGTTGAGTCACGATTGCAGCAAGTTATTGATACAGATCCCGATGTTTTTTTGGAGGTATTTCGAATCTACGCTGAAACAGAAATGTCACCCTGGCTTAGTGAAATAAATCAGCCATGTCTTGTCCTTACTGGTGAAAATGATGGCGGCTGTAGTCCAAGACTTAACCAACTTATCGCAGATAGTTTGCCAAACTCTGAGCTCTGTATTTTGAAGAACCTTAAACACTCTCTGTTAATTGAGGCGCCCGAGAAGGTCGGAGAAAGAGTTCGTGAATTTCTTTTAAAGCAGGCAGTATTTTAATAATTACAAGCGCTAAAGTTATTTAGAGAATTAATCAAGATAAGGATAAGGATTCCAATAAGCAATCCAAAAAGTTACCACCTTTTTGTAATTGATCAAGACTAATATATTCGTTTGCTTTGTGTGCTTGGTCGATATTGCCAGGTCCACAGACCAGGGTAGGGATGCCAAGCCTTTTTTGAAATAGCCCTCCCTCGCTACCAAATATCACTTTACTGTGAGCATCATTATCAAGTAGTTGCTTTACATATCTAACAAACTCTATACCTGGGTCGGTTAGTAGGCCCGGATAAGTTGCAAGGGTTTCAAAATCAAAACCTGTATCAGAATCAATTAAGTGCATCTCCTTTTCTAGATGGTCTCTTGCAAAGCTCTTTATTTGATCTAGTAAATGCTGTGGGTTTTCTTCGTAAAGGTGTCTAATTTCAAAGTCAAACTGGCACAAATTAGGCACAATATTGAGCGCCGTTCCACCACCTACAACGCCAGTATGAAGGGTTGTATAGGGTACCTCATAGTCCTTATCAAAGGGTCCATTTTGTGCTTTTTCGTGGGCTAATTTTCGAATATATACGATTAACTCTGATGCGAAATCTATTGCATTAACTCCTAAAGGGGATTGTCCAGAGTGACAGGCGTGGCCTCTTACTTTGACTCGAGTTGCGAGTTTCCCTTTGTGGCCAATAACAACCTCCATGCCGGTTGGCTCGCCGATAATACAGCAGCTTGGTTTGATGGGTTGATGTTCTAATAAATCCAGCATTCTCTGAACACCAACGCAACCTATCTCCTCGTCATAAGAGAACGCTAAATGGATCGGTTTTGTGAGTTCTCAAGATACCATCTCTGGAACGCGACTTAATACTAGAGCAATAAAGCCTTTCATATCAGCGCTACCACGACCATAAAGCTTGTCACTAGATTCTGTTAATGAAAATGGGTCAGTATCCCAGTCCTGTCCAGCAACAGGCACCACATCGGTGTGACCTGAGAGCATTACTCCACCAATATCGGTTCTTCCAATGGTTGCATAGAGGTTTGCCTTTTTTCCACTCTCGTCATGTATCAAGGTTGAATCAATGTCATAACTTGACAAATATGACTGAATGAATTCTATTAGTTCAAGGTTTGAGTTATAGCTAGTGGTATCAAACCCAATTAATGTATTTAAAAGTTCAATCGCTTTATTGTCTTTCTCTGATACTAAAGGGTCGGGCATCCTAGAGATCTCCAGCAACGCCATAGCTTGGGGCGCTTCTAGGATCGAGAGCGCGAGTATTGTAGTCCATCATTTGTTCTTCGTAGTCTCGCCAAAGATCTATAAGCTTATCTATTGGCCCCTCATCAGCCCAATCCACTCTTAAATCAACCAGTGGCCAGGAGTGCTCATGTGCAACCTTGATTCCAGCCGAGTGAATAGGTCCTTCTTCACCGCCTGCATCAAGACCAGCCTTTAAGGCCAGAAGTAAACGTTCAGCAAGGTGAAGTTGTGGATGCTTCGTAAAATTATCAACTATAGCCTGAGGTATCTCAGTACTGATTAACAAATTGCCAGCTGCAATACAATCATCACCTTGAGCTACTGAGTGCGTACCAAGCGTTTTTGAACCAGAAAAGCTCGAACTTTGACCTTTGTTATTAATAACAGTTAATTGACGGTAATCGATGAATTTACGATCCTTAGTAACCATTTGAATGGCTTGCTCTGGGCTTGAACCCTTAGCAATTAAATCCAGCATTGCATTACCCAGGCTTGGGTCAGTAATATTTTGAGTACTTGCAGCACCAACGCCTGCTCGAACCCAGGGACAGCGACTCGCTACACATATACTCGAGGAGGTGATAGAAACACCAACCATACCCGTTCTTTCACAAAAACCTGCAACAGAAAAAGTCATCACTTACTCTCCTTTTAGTTGTCTATATTTAGTGTTTATTCATCCTCTGGAATGATTGCCTCAACATCAATTTCCATCATCATCTCTGGTACCGCTAGTCCTTTAACAATTAATCCAGTTGAACAGACATGAATACCCTTAAGCCACCTTCCAACTACCTCGTATACCTCTTCTCGATATTCACGCTCAGTAATATAGATGGTGACCTTACAGATATGTTCCAACTTTGAGCCCGACTCTTCAAGTAGAACCTTAACACAACTCATCGCATTTTCAGTTTGCGCTCTAGCATCTCCAATACCGGTAATATTGCCATCCAAGTCAAAACAGGTTTGTCCTCTTAAAAAGACTCGATTTCCAGCCCTAACGGCCATACAAAGGTCGTTATCCATCCCCTTGCCTGGGTACATTTGTGCGGTGTTAAACTTTCTAATTCTTTGGTGTGCCATTACTTCTCCATTATAAATCTATTTAGTTCTATGTGTTTTATAGCTTTGGGGTACTTTTTTAAGCGTTAAAGTCCAGATAATTACGTCGCAAGGTTATATGGTCAGCTAGAAACTTAGCATCCTGCCAGACTCCCCAGATGAAGGATGAACCTCGGCGTGACTGCCACGGCAATCCAAGAAAATAAACCCCCGGCTCAGCTGAAATACCGCGTTCATGTTTCGGCTTGCCATTTTTATCTAACGCGTCAACCTTTAACCAGCTGTAATCAACATCAAAACCTGTTGCCCAGACGATTGAGTTTATCCCAGCTTCTTCAAGATTCAGCTCAAGAATGGGATCGGTTACACACTTTGGGTCTGGCAAGACTTTGCGTGCTTCAGGCTCTTCTGGAAATTCGAGACCATTACGAATCACATAAGCGTCTGCCTGATCAAGTAGGGATAAGGTATATGCATTACCGTTAGCAATATTTTTTGCAAGGTCACTAGCGAAGTGCATCACATTATTCTTAAATGACTTCGTTCTTCCAAGAAGCGTAATTCCCTGTCCAGCAAGGCGACGGAAGTCAACCGTATGTCCACCGTGAGCACCACTCACAGCTATGGTGACATGATCCATAGATGGATCTTTGGTAATAGCCTCCCATTTACCGAGAACGCCTAACCACCAGACAAAATCACGTCCACGATAGCGTCGCGGAGGAAGGTCATGTGGGCCGACAGAGAGATATACCGACTTGCCTGCAAGTAACAGTTCATCAGCGATCTGTGCGCCTGATGAGCCTGCCCCTACAACCAGAACTGCACCTTCAGGTAACTGCTCAGGATTGAAGTAGTCTTTAGAATGAATTTGCGTAATTGATTCATTTTTAGGTATAAGGTCTGGAATCAACGGGCACTGAAAAGGTCCAGTTGCAGCAATCACATTGTTGGCTTCGATTGAGCCGTGTGAAGTTTCAACTCGAAACCCTGGACACCCATCATTGCTTTTGACCTCTAAAACCTCTACACCGCAGTGGATAGGGGCATTAATCATATCAGCATAGGCAACAAAGTAGTCCGCAACCTGATCCTTAGTAGCAAACCCATTAGGGTCAAAATCGGGGAACTCCATATTTGGAAATCGGTCATGCCAGGCTGGTCCATTAGCAACCAGAGAGTCCCATCTCTCAGAACGCCAGCGTTCCGCAATCCTGCTCCTCTCAAGAACGAGGTGAGGTATGTTTGCATTGCTTAGGTGCTCACTCATGGCAATTCCAGCTTGCCCTGCACCGACCACGACTGTATCTATCTTTTCAGTCAACATTATTTATTCCTTTTCTAACTTTCCAAGAGCGCTGAGAATTTAATAGTACTTATAAAAAGCCGTCATTGGATAAATCACTCATTGTTTCGGTAATACTTTCTCGCAAAATATTTACCATCTTATCCACATCTTTTCGAGTCATCACGAGTGGTGGTGATAATACATTCATATGAGCCAAAGGCCTCACTATGAGGCCACGCTTTTCACAGTGGTTGGCGATACGCGTACCAACTTCTGCATCTTCATGAAGAAGCTCTTTTGTTTCTTTGTCAGCAACATTTTCGATACACATCATAAATTTTCTGCCACGCACCTCACCGACAATATCGAGGTCTTCGAGAGTTTTTAGTTGCCTCTCAAAGTAATCACCAACATCGTTTACGTGTTCACAAAGATTCTCTCTTTCCATAATTTCAATATTCTTTAACCCCGCCGCACAAGAAACAGGATGACCAGAATAAGTGAACCCGTGAGTAAATAAAGCGCCTTTGGCCTGAGGGATACTAATTACATCATAAATATCGTCCGATAGTATAGTTGCGCTTAGTGGAAGATAGCCGGAGGTTAACCCTTTAGCGCAGGTAATGATGTCTGGTTGTAAATCAAACTCATCTTTTGAGGCAAACATATGACCTAACCTTCCAAATCCGGTAACCACTTCATCGGAGACATAAAGTACGCCATATTTGTTACAAACTTCTTGGGTTTTACGGTGATAGCCTGGTGGAGGAACAATAACGCCTCCTGCACCAAAAATTGGCTCAGCAAAAAAAGCGGCAACATTATCAGCTCCAAGTTCTAATATTTTGTCCTCTAACTCTGCTACCTTAGAGTCACAAAAATCCTCTAAACTCATACCTTCTGTTCGTCTATAGGGGTTGGGACAACTGATATGATGCACCATTTGATTGTCAACATCAAAGCCAACATGATCGAACTCAACACCAGTAATCGACATTGCCATATAGGTAGAGCCGTGATAGCCATCAATTCGACTTATAATTTTCTTCTTTGTGGTTTTTCCTAATTGGTTAAAGTAAAAATGAATGATGCGAACAGCAGTATCATTGGCGACAGAACCACCACAACCATAAAATACATGATTTAAATTACCGGGCGCTAATTCAGCTAGCTTTGAAGCTAGGGCAGCAGCTGGCGGTGTTGTGTGATGGCCAAAGGTAGAAAAATAGGGTATTCGTCGAGCTTGCTCAGCAATAGCTTCTGCCATCTCTTCACGGCCATAACCAATGTTTACACACCAAAGGCCGCCAATTCCATCAATATATTGCTTTCCTTCACTGTCAGTAAGAGTTATTCCAGATCCATCAGTCAGGACTAGGGAGCCCTCATCTTTAAACGTTGAAAAGTCGGTCCATGGATGGATAAAGTGATCTTTATCTTGCTGCCAAGTAGTCTTTTGCTCAACATTCATACTAAATTCTCCGTATTTATTTTTTAATATAATTATCTATAAGACCACAGTTTACGGCATTATTAATTAATATTTAAACGTTCCATACCATTCAGGATAAAAGACAATAGAGGCCAATACAAGTACCTGTATTAATATAAAAGGTATAACACCTTTATAGATATCTGTTGTTTTAATGCTACTTGGAGCGACTCCTTTTAAATAAAACAAGCTGAAACCAAACGGTGGTGTTAAAAATGAAGTTTGCAGATTCATAGCGATAAGAATAGCAAACCAGATAGGGTTAATGCCTATAACTTCTGAAATTGGTACTAATATTGGAACAATAATATAAGAAATTTCAACAAAATCTATAAAAAATCCTAAGACCATAATAACGAGCATTGCAATAATAATAAAGCCCCATTTATCACCAGGTAAGCTGAGCATAAAGTTCTCAATTAATAAGTCACCCCCGGTATAGGTAAAGACCATAGAAAATGCAGTTGCACCAATCAAAATAGCAAAAACCATTGCGGTTATTTTTACCGTTTCCTTGGAAGATTCCA
>ERZ1047985.2505-NODE-2505-length-11480-cov-8.040875_pt1 | contig 11480 bp, 9 predicted proteins | sample MGYA00383097_ERZ1047985 | MGnify/ENA primary metagenome ERZ1047985 (study PRJEB29581, sample SAMEA5548367) | metagenome | biome: marine; feature: coastal; material: water | depth 50 m | study: Short-term variability in the microbial, nano- and picoplankton...
GCTTACTGACTTCATTTTTTGACCCATGTGTACACATCCAGTGGTGAGACCATTTTCTTCTCACACTTATGGTACTTAACCGCGCCTGCCACATGTCATTTTTTGACCATTTGGTATGGCCGGGCTGAACGGGTGATTCAAGCCCATTCTGAAGGGTCGAAGCCGGAGCCAAATGTCATCTTTTCATCGAATTCAATTTCGTGTTCAGTCGACGATGCAGTTGCTGGCCCGGCAGGGCTGTTTTTACTTTCAACATTGCTTTTTGGTTTTGGCCAATCATCAACCGGCCCCGACTGACCGATGCCCGGCCCGTAAGAATACTTGATTTCATGAATGATGCCGAGTTTTGCCAGCCACAAGTTGCGCAAGGCGTGCATAAATTCATTCTTTGTGAGGCCGTCAAACCAAATCGGTAGACTGACATTGAATGCTTGGAGGGGGCCTGCTTTCTCTTTGCCGGTATGGCCCATGTGAATGCCCCAATCGACGGTTGAGCGAATAAGTTGCAGTCGCGCTTCATGGACCCATTCGAGCCATTCTTCACGATCCTCTTCCATGTGCTTGGCCATTTCTTTCTGCTGGCCTTTGTCGACGCGAGTCATGCTTGATATCGCAACCAAATCGCGACCCTTTGGGACAACAACGGCGAACATATGACCTTGGTTGCCTGCAGGGTACTTGATGAGGAAATGGGCTTCTGCGCGCGGGTCCTGCTGGACCTTGACGGTAAGCCGTTCTTGCTTCATCCATGCTTGGATTTGCTGGATGACCGCACTGGGGTTCATGGTTGGCGGATGAACTCCTCTCGTTTGAACCGCACCCTTCAATCAAAGGGCCATTTTGTCCATTTCAACATGGAGGTTGTTGAGCGCACCGCGTATGTTTTGTCGCTGCGCGCCTCGGGTGTTCATACGGAGCAGGAAGCGTTTGAAGTCAACCAAGTCATCCCAAAACTTGGACCAAACCCGGCCGCTGAACCAGTAAATTGGACACAAAGATACGGCAAGGGTCCCAACGGCGAGCATCGCGTGGATCTGGCTTTCTCCATAGACAGCAAGCCAATCAAATCCAATAAGATCTGTGAGTGAAGAAGCGTTGCTGGCAGCAAGCCATACTGCAAGAATTGTGAGAAGTGGCCAAAACATGAGGGAGCCAAACATGGCGGCTAAGAAGTGGTATGAGGTCCTTGCATCAAGGCCTTCATCGGTCGAATCACCAAGCAATCGCCCCATGGCCACTTGACCACCAAAGGCATACAGGCAGATTGGTAGCATGAGCAATGCGACGGGGAGGCGAATGAGAGGTGCGATGACTTTGGTTGGGTTGAACGTCCTCAAATCGGTACCTGCAGCATTCAAATCCCTGCCGTCGAGTCCACGGTCGCTGAGCAATTGGGCAGCAGCCTTTGCGGGTGGTAGCACAGGGTTTTCGATGGCGGGGACTTCAGTCTCCATCAGCGACATTCCGGCTGGCTGGAGCGCATCTCGCAACGCACGCGCTGCAAGCACTTCCTCTCGCCACGAAGAGAGAGGCTGGCCTGAGCGGCGGGCTTCGACGTGGCCCATGAGGTGCAAGGCATCGTATTCGCTCCAATCAGACGTGTTTGGCGTCATTGGGACAAGTTCGAGGCGAAGTTTGTCCCGGAGTGCTGTGACCTTGGGCGCAGGTGGTTCGCTCCATTTCCCATCTTTGACAGCCTCGACTAATTCATCAGGAATGTCTTCGTCAACAAGTTGGAGTGGTGCGCCATATTCGACCCACTCATCGGTACGGAACAGTTCGCGATTTCTGAAATGCAAACCGATTGGAATCACAGCAGGGAGTGCGTTGCCTCGATATTTGGCGATGGCCCCGGCAGCGAGAACGGTCCGCATTGGACCGGTCCGGAATCGAAGCATCGACGATTCACTGTGGCTTGTTCCCTCTGGGAACAGAACACAACCAAATCCTTCTGAGATCCCAGTGGCGAGCATTAACAGTGAACGGCCATTAATTTGAGTGGCTTCTTCTTCTGAGCATCCACCGCGCAAAAGTTCTGCTTTGCGAACGACTGGTTGCACCGCCATGCGTCGCGTCCACCAACTGAGCAGTGGACGCGTAACGAGGTCGTGGCGGCCGCCCAACACAAAGAATCGATTGTGGTTAAGTGCAATGGCGAGGGGATCGATGAGACCGTTTGTGTGCCATGCGCAACACAAGTTGCCGCGATCGTTTGGCAATGTATCTCGCCCTGTGACTTCACGGGTTCTGAATTGCGCTGCACGGACGCGTCGAGCAATCCACCATGCAGCATGCGTCCAAACGAAGGAACCTGGTGTCGAACCGTCATATGATGGAAGCGGAGTGGACAATAATTTGTCCATTTTCATCTTCGTCGCAGACTTCGAGAGGACGGGGAGAGCGTCCCCCCGGTGGTCAACTGCTCCGTCATCCAAATCGCCTGATGTCAATTTATTCACCTCTCAACGATGCGGCAAGTTCCGCGAGCACGCCATGGTCCACATCGCCACCCATCGGAGGGGCTTTGGGCCACATGGCTTGCAGTGTTTTCCCTCCATCACCGACTTGACGAGGCAAGACATGAACGTGGACATGCGGTACTTCTTGACCTGCGAGTGGGCCATCATGCACACAGACTGTGAAATCTTCGGTAGAGAAGTGTTGGCCAAGAATCAATTGAACTTCTGAAACGCCCTCAAACAAAGCGTTCCTCTGCGTTTGATCGAGGTCGTTCAAGCGTTGTACGCCATGTTTTGGCACGACCAAGGTATGGCCCGGAGTTCGAGGGAATATGTCGAGAAATGCGTACCACTTATCGCCTTCAGCCACGCGATGGGAAGGAATGTCGCCAGCGACGATTGAATCGAACAATGTCGGTTGGCCCATGTTTACGGGAGTGCGTTCCCCTTTTCAGTGATGCACCGGCATCGAAGGTCTTTGTTGCTCATTGTGGCGTCAAAACCCAGTTACCAGCGGTCCCCTTGCGAAGCCCAAGCGTGGATGTTGCGCCTGTTTGGTCAACGGTGGTGTGGTGGAGAAGTTCTTCACTTTGTTCTGGGAAGTCAGTTCGTTGATGTGAGCCCCGTGTCTCTTCGCGAGCGAGGGCAGATTGGGCAGCGGCGAGGGTCAAACGGATACCGGATTGAATCCTTGTAATTTCGATCATGTTGGTGTTTGCGATCAGGGAGTGTTGGTCAAGATGAATTGATTCTGCAGTTACACTGAGCGCTTCCAACGACTCAATACTGTTGGCGAGAGAGGCTGCATCGCGGCCCCCCATCAGAGCGTTTCGTGCAGCGTCTCGGAGCTTTGTTGCCACAGACCCAACTCGGATGACGGCTTCGGACGACGCTTCGCAGAGGGCAGAGAAATCGGCGTTGGCTTGTTCTTCATCTTCTTGGGCAACGCTCGAGCCGCTGAGTTTGCGGTCCTTCGCCCAGGTGCCTGCATGGTCGCCTGCAGCAGCACCGCTGCCGAGGGCATCGAGTAATTGGTTTCCTGGCATGGCGTTCACGCCGTGAAACCCTGTGCATGCTGCGTCACCGGCCGCATAGAGGCCTGTGAACCAACGAGACCATGCGCCATTCACGGCTCGACCGTGTTCATCTGTAGCAATACCGCCAATGCTGAGCGAAGGTCGAACTTCAACTGCGACAGTCTGCTTTGACATGTCAATGCCCGTGCGTTGTGCAACAGAGCGGAACACAGAGGACCACCATGCAGAGGCATCACCAAGATGCCGTGCGTCGAGAACGGCTTGGTTTGCACCTTGAACAGCGGCACAGATAGCAGCCGTGGATTCATCGCCGAGGTCGAGATCGTTTCCGTTGGCCTCATGAAGCGTGGCTCCAGCACTGAGGAGGCCTGCTGGTAGAATCATGTTCGTGTCCACGATTCCAAGCGGTGTGTTGCTGATGAATTCCATGTTACGAAGTGGGAGACCGGCTTGGAGAGCCAAATCCATACCGACCCCAATGGCACCATGAGAGAACACACCTTCGAACCCTTCATCTGCGAGAATGACTGCTTTTGATTGGATGGAGAGAATTCGTCCGTTGATCATGTCTGCGACTGTGATGCCGTGGACGGTGTGGTTTGAGTGAATCAATGAAAGAGGAAGGTGATCGCCTCGACGTACAACGCCGTAGCGCATGCATTGCTCTTCGAGGGTTTTCTGGACCTCTCGAGCGGTTGCATCGCCTGCATCTGCGACGCGTGGCTTTGCATGACCCATCGCTTTCGAAACAGATGGAAGGCCTTTGGAATCACGACGGAAGTTCACGCCCCAGCGTTCGAGCAAATCGAGGTTTCGGACAGCATCAGCGGTTCGCTGTGCCACAATATCTTGGTCGCAAAGGAACGCTCCGTTGCGGATCGTATCTTCTCGATGACCTCGGTTGTTCGATTCTTGAATCGGAGCTGCTAGTCCATCTCGGCCTGCATCATTGACGCTGCCAAGGGCGTTGACTGCGACCATCAAGGTCGATGCTCCGTGCTTTGCTGCTGATGCCGCGGCACGAAGTGCTGCTGGTCCGTCGCCTACTACAATGATGTCCCATGCTTCCATGTACCTCACATCCGGTAATTACTCCGAAGCACGACTTGTCCATAAGGTGCGCGCTTTGGCGGGTTGGGGGCCAACTCGGGCGAGGGGGGGATTGCAGGTTGCCAAGCAGGGTACTGCGATACATTTTACTGAGCCAAGCCTCAAGCAGAGAATGATGGCATTGGCAATTCGCCTTTCCGCCGAGCCTGCTCGAGTTTTCGAGTTCGGATTTTACTCTGACTTCCGCCACTTCGTCGGACGTCGGTTCGAACAACTTGAGATTCGAGCACAACCCCGTCATCATCTCTCAAGATGACTTGAACATCTGCAGGTCCTGCAAAATCCTTTGGCCATGCTACACCAATCCACAACACAACACCTCGCTCAAGGTAACGAGGGATCCAATCAAGGGCGTCGTCTTCTGATGGGTGAGAGAGGGAAACGGCTTGGCGTGGGGGTGGGCAAGGACTGAGTTCGAACCTGTGATCTCGGGTTTCAGGCTCGCCGTTCGGTGTCAACACTTCGACTCGAACATGCCGTTCAGTGAAGGTTTGGTTGTTGAGAGCGATGAACAGGTTGCCACCGCCAGCGTGGCATGTTTCGTCAAGGGCGACATCCATTCGCCACTCGGCCCGGAGAAGAGGTGGTGCACCCGAAAGGAGGTCATACTGCAAGCGATCAAGCAGCAAGAAAGCGCCGGGTTGCCACCCACGGGCGTGGGCGATTAGACGTTGGAGACTTCGCCAGTTGAATCGGCTCTCTTCATCGAGAAGGAGGCCTGCCACACGATCTGCGAGAAGGAATGCTTTGAATTCCTCAAACGCCATCTCAACTGTGATTTCTTCTTCCATGTGAAGGTGGAGGATGTACAAGAGTCGTTCCAAGGCTTGCTTGGAAATGTTCCCAGGAATGAGGGCTTTCTTGAATGCCAAGCGCCACTCTTCCCACTCAAGCAGCAAATCTGGGTCAAGATGGGCAACGAGGAGGTCGCCAAGGACGCTTCCCAGTTGAGTTGGGTGGTGCGTTGGTGCATGGAACACGAGGGAGGGGAAAGGGTCGCCTTGTTGGCGTACAAAGTCGTATGAGAACATCGAATGGAAACTTTGCGCTACACCGCCTGTCATGGCCACGAGGAGGGCGAGGTTCCAAGCGAGGGAATTTGGTTGAATCGCTGACGCAAGGACGAGGAGAGAGAGGGATATGCTCGAGAGAACAGTCGCCATGAGGTTGTTTCGACGTTGATCACGGAGGCTCTCAAGGATGCGGTCCATGCCAGGCTGTGCGCGCAGAGCATGGCGTTTTCCGGCTTGAACCCCACCTTGTTCTCGGAGGGAGATTCGCGCCTGCATGGCTTGCCATGATGCTTCACCAGCAATCACGCTGGGGGCGACAGCAAGAGCGATTGGTAAGGCCAAAAGGAAAATCCACCCGCCGACCTCGTCAATCAACGCAGGCTCCAGAAGGCTGATGAATGCAAAAATCGCTAGAAAGAAACCATTGAACGTACGCCACAGCATAAGCGATGGTTTGCGGGCAAGACGGCCGATCATCAACCGTCTTTTTTCGAGGGATGCCCACTGTTGTTTGGTGTGTTCCAGTGGGTCTTCAGAGTGCTCAAAGCCCTCACCATACGGGTCAGGAAGAGCAAGTTTTTTTTCAAAACTCGAACCTTTGTCGATGCTCGGTGCCATGGCCCTCAAACTATCTCAGAAGGTGCTTGAATTTGGCTCTTGCCTATGAGACAGAGCAAAACCAACGGTTCATTCGACAGACAAACGAAAGGCGGGCGCGCCAGGATTTGAACCCGGGATCTTCGGCTTAGGAGGCCAACGCATTATCCAGCTATGCTACACGCCCAGTTTGAACGGTCGGCCTACCAATCATCATGCTTTCGCCTGAGCATACCGTTGACCGATTTCTGCTGCGTTGAGCAAAAACCGCTCCAGTTCGATGCGTCCCTGCGTCGATTTATGGAGCGCAACATCGCATTTAGCCAACTCGACGAGGAGTTCGGTCAGCAGGTGTTCTTCAAGTTGCATACGGCCAGCAGTCAGCAAACGGTGGAAATGAATCACGACATCTTCGGGCTCGAGGTTGTTCTCGCCCATCACTTGGTCGAGAGCGCCCATGGCGCCTTTCAGCACCCTTGAGTTCTTCATGCCCTTCTTCTCCCAACGCCAGTCATGAACACGGTTACGAAGCGCTTCTTCGAGGACCCGTTGCATTTCTTTGACGGACGTGGCGGTCATCAAGTGTTGCAAGTTTTTACGGTCGCCAAGCATTGACCGATGGCCAAGCAGCTCTGTGACAAAGATCGCCTTGCGGAGGTTACCGTTGGCGATGTGTGAGATATCGCCAAGAACGCCTCTCGCTACATCCATCTGCTCTTCTTCGACGATCGTAGCGAGGCGCCCTTCGATTTCTTTTCGGCTTGGTGGAGGCAGTCGGATATGTTGAGTTCGGCTTCGAAGCGCTTCAATGACCCGTGAAGGCGTGTGCGTGGTGAACATGAACCTCGCGCTTCCACTGGCGCTTTCCATCATACGACGAAGGTATGATTGACGAATGGTTCCCAGGTGGTCAGCGTCCTCGATAATGATCAATCGAGACACTGGCGCCCTGCCTTGGTGTGTGGCGGGCGTTGATTCCTTTCCAGCAGGGGCTGGCGTCGTTGCTGCTGTTCCTGAAAAGGTAGCATCGTAGGCATCGAGGCTTGTGCGGCCAGCCAAGGTATCGCTTGACGAGGAGCCTTCTGGGCGAAGAAATTCTTCGAACTTCGACATCGCACCAGAGGTTCGGGCCAGATCACGGGCTTGGAGAACGTGCGTTCTCGCCTCCCATGCAGGTCCAAGCACTTGACGAGCAATCAGCCTCCATGCAGCTGTCTTACCGACGCCCGGCGGGCCTGAAAGAAGAAGGTGAGGAGGATTTGCTTGGACAGCAGTCCGTTCGATGGTCGACTTTACTGCATCAGGAAGCAAGAGTTCGTCAAAGCGAACCGGTGCTTTCGTAACGAGCCAACTGGACATCATATGGCACTGGACGTCAGCGGTCTTTCAACCCTGCGCGTGGCAATGTTCACTCTGCGACGAGGCGCTTGGTGCCGTTGCGTCGGAGTTTCATGAAGATTCGAGATCCGCATGCCTTGCAACTGATTCCGTTTCGCTCGCGGTGGAACGATTCGAGGCTTCCACACACTGCACATTTGTAATCGACGAGTTCAACCATAATGTTCGACTCCGTTTCATCCGACCTGCCTCCCTCTCTTGAACCTGTCCGTCGCGAGAACGACAGATTTTGAGCGAGAGTGGGGCGCTCAACGAACTTCGTTGACCATGCCACCGACGAGCGGTGGGACCATTCGAACCTTCTGAACATCGCTGAAGTCCATTTGTGCAATGTCGGCTGCTGCAACCATCGTGTTGTCGACGAAAACCCATGCGCCGTTGCTTTCTGTTGCTTGTTCAGCGATGTCTGCTTGCGTCATTTGAACGGTGGTGTGACCGGTTGCGTCAGCGATTTCAACGGTGAACGTAGGCTCTGCGCCGCCAACAAGACCTGGCATCAGCTTGAACTCGTCTGTTGATTGGAACGCCATGGCTTTCAATTCCTCTGCGGAAACGAGGCGATCGTTAACGAACACCCAGGTTCCTTGGGCACCTGTTGCCTTGGCAACGATTTCCGGTTTGGTCATTTGTGCGACGGTATGGCCGGTCGCATCTGCTATCTTCACTTGGTACAATATTTCACTCATGTGTAATCCTCCTTGGGAAGATAGAACCCTTGAGAGTATATGAAGGCGCGAAGAAAAGCCGTCAAACCTTCGCCATGAGCCCCAGACTCAGGGGGGTTGGTGAGATGAAACGCGTGTTGGTTTCCGTTTCCATGTCGCACCTTCGAACGAGGTGCCTCAAGAGGGTGAGGGGGGCCGACCTAGGAAGGAGTCCCCGCCTGTATTCGTGGATAACATCAAGCATTTCTTGGCGTTCACTTCTTGTGAGTTTCGAACTGACTCGACCAAGCACACGCTCCATGGCGTGAGCGATTGGTCCTGGTTTTGTCAAGACATCGAGTGATTTTTGGGCGGCCGTCATGTACTGAAGGGCGGCGTGGTCAGGGTGCTCACCTTGTTCGAAAGCATGGGCCAAAAGGCGCCCAAGTTCTCGCTTTGCCTTTGGTGAGCGGCTGAGCAAAAACAATTTGTTGGTGTTGTGGAAGCCCATGAGTTTGTCCGCAGTCCAACCACCTCGTCCTTCTTCCAACCAAAGTGAAAAGAATTCCACTCGCGCGAGGAAGTGTTCTGCTTGGAGTGGGTCACTGAGCCGTCCTTCTTCGATCACGGGAATGTGAGGGTTGAGGGTTGTGAACACCAACGCAAAGAGCCCCGTCCCATTTCGGATGGCTTGAGGTTGATCGTCTCGATACACCCGTACTCGCTCTAAACCACAGCTCGGTGAGTCTTTTTTGAACACAAAACCACAGATTTCTGCTTTCATGAGGGCATCCGATTGAAGTTCTGCATATTCCAGCATGTCTTGTGTAAAATCATCATCGGTTTTGGGGTTGACGAGGTGGATTTTCCCGTCCCTGTTAACGAGGCGGATGGTTGGGCGTGGCGTCCCCATGCCGATGCCGACTTCTGGGCAAACCCCAATCAAGTCAAGGTGATGTGACCATGAACGTGTCAAACTGCGAAACTCTGCACCGTCTCCGTTGTAGCGTACTTTTTCACCCAAGAGGCAAGCAGATACACCGAGTTTTGGCATGTTGGACATGCCTTCTCGTTTGTTATTGAGTATATCAAGCGCTGTTTTGGCGTTCACAGCCCCAGCCGGACATCCTCTGTGTTGAGTGTGGCGCCCACTCCGAGAATTGAACTCGGGTCGCAGGAATGACAATCCTGCATGATAACCTCTACACCAAGCGGGCCTAAGCAAGTGCTCCGTTACGGAACGGCTATTTAAGCCGCGCCGTGTGGCCCGAATGGGGAGTCATCCATGGCGGGAAAAAAAACATCTGTAGAACAGACTCGTGAAGAAGAAAAAAATGCACAAGTTGGGAACATGCTTGATGCGGCCTTTGGTGGCTTAGGTGGCCTTCAAGTGACCCCCGAGAGCGACGATACAGGTGCACAGCAAGAGATCATTTCTGAAGCACCACTCGAAGAGACATCACCTGCCGAAGACACGTCGGAATCAACCGAACCATCTTCCGGCCCCACAGGTCCTCCATCAGGACCACCATCGAAGCCTCCGAGTGGCCCTCCTTCAGGTCCACCATCGGGCCCTCCCTCTGGCCCACCGTCTGGTCCGCCATCTGGACCACCTTCAGACGCACCTGTGGATGAACCAGCTGAAGTCGCCGAACCGGCTGCTGAAAAGCCAATGGAAGCCGAGATTGAATCTCCAATTGTAGAAGTGCCAGCCGAAGAAACACCCGAATCGACGGACGTCGAACAACCTGTTGAGGTGGAACAAGTGCCTGACGAACCTGCTCAGATTGAGATACCTGTCACCGAATCAACAGAACCTGAAGTGGTTGTTGAGGCCGAAGCAGAAACAGAACCAATCCCCTCAATCGAACCGCAAGAACATGCAGCTGTGAGTCCCCCTGGCATGACTTCAGATCGTGCAAACGCAGCGGAAGCGGAAGTTGCCCGTCTGTCTGCAGAGGTGGCACGCCTCCGCCAATCAATGGCCGGTGCTACTGAAGTGATCGAAGAATTGGAAACGCCTCCAATGCCCCCTGCCGTCCTCAAAGACATCGTGATTGCAGCGCACATCGTGAGTGACTTCGCCCGCCTCGCTCGTCAACTCGATCGTGAACAACTAATCCGAGCGACGATGGGTACGATTGCAATGTTGCACCCGGATGATACGAGCATCATGATTTCGACGAGAAACATGACCATGCTGCCTCGATTGGATGAACGTGGATTATGTGCAGCCCGCCTTGGTGGGCCAGCACCTCAGTTTGCTCCGGAAGATTGGCGAGTCCTCCAAGTGGTCCTTGCATCCGCTAGCCTTGCCACCGGCGGACCGGCAGCGGTGATTCATTCACACGGAGCATACACGACAGCAGCAAGTTGCGAAAAAGATCTGGTTGTTGTCTCGCCGATTGATGAAATCGGAAAGCGAAGCATTGGCAAGGTTGTCATTGTGGACCCTGATGACGAGAACCCTGATGATTTCCTTCGCCAAATAATGGAAGCCTTGCAACAGGGCGGCATGCGCTGCGTTGTTGTTCGAGGTCGAGGCGCTTACGCTGTTGGACGGGATCTCGATCAAGCTTGGGCAAACGCCGCAATGGTCGAGCATAGCATGCGAATCGTCTTGCTTGCCCGTCAGGCAAACCTCAAGATTTGATTCACTCGTCTGGAAGATCAACCGATTCTGGAAGCGCCCGGATGTCTGCATTCGTTGCTTTGAGTGTTTGAACCGACTTCCCTAAATCTTCGTTGATTCTCAAATCTTCCAATGTTTTGATTTGACTGTTGAGCATGTTGTACGACCCGACGCTCTTGTTGTAATGGTCGTTCATCTGGCCTAATTTTTGGCCGACCTTTTCGTAGTGTTCACTCCATGTGGCAAACCGTTTGTACAATTCTCGGCAGGCCGCAAGAGCCTCGCGTGTGTTTTCTGCCTGTTCTGACTGGCGCCACTGGAAAGCAATGGTTCGCAGCAAGGCCAAGAGCGAGACAGGTGAAGCGATGAGAATATCGTTTTTCATAGCGAATTCGTGCAGGTCAGATTGATTGTCAAACGTCACTGCCAAGAGAGCTTCAGATGGTACAAACATGATCACATGTTCAACGTCGCCGCCAACAGATTCTCTGTAACCCTTTGATTTCAGTTCGGTGACCCTGCCGCGCATGGCTTTTGCATGTTGTGAAATGAGCGCAACCCTGCTTTCTTCATTCTCTTCACCGATGGCT
>ERZ1047985.2513-NODE-2513-length-11454-cov-5.802439_pt1 | contig 11454 bp, 10 predicted proteins | sample MGYA00383097_ERZ1047985 | MGnify/ENA primary metagenome ERZ1047985 (study PRJEB29581, sample SAMEA5548367) | metagenome | biome: marine; feature: coastal; material: water | depth 50 m | study: Short-term variability in the microbial, nano- and picoplankton...
TTCGTTTGATCCATGGGGTGGTACAAGCTCTGGCATTTGCACAGTCCTTTTTTCGCTGATTTGAAATATTATTTGTGTCTTTATAACCTCTTTTGGGCAGGCTCTGCAGTTGCTGAACTGATTAATAAAATAATCATGTTATCTTATCAGTAGATACGTTCTGAAGCCTTTGCAAGCAATGTAAAAGAGTGTATTGATGATATAGTTTAGGAACTGTTGCAGTTTCCAGCAATAGTTAGATTATCAGTTTGGATGTATTGATATAATAGTTGAATGAGGTGATCCATGGGCGAAGAAAAACCTGTTAAAACAGTGCCAGAAGGTCAGGCACGCTTTTTTAAGACACGACAAATGGAACCCACTGATAAAGGATTTGTCGGGTACGAAACTGTTTGGGAACCTTTCCAAGAAGAAGCAAGTTATGAGACCCCCAAACGCCCGTAAATAATGGGTACGCACTTGGGGAAGCATGCGTCTTGATATAGACAGCCTAGGGTCTAGCAAGAAAGCTGGCGCTTAGAGTTTGTGTAGAAATTCAACAGATATAATTTAGACAAAAATATATTGATCAGGCACCAAGGTTAGGTCCTAATTTTTCAAACCGGTGACTTTAGTTAAAGGGTTTTGCCGATACGCTAGCAGAAAATGTTTCTGCCAAAGTACTTTGGTCAAAATCAATGTCTTTCCCGCCAGCCTGTATTTCTTCATCGGTGGCATTTCTCACTTTCAATATCTCAAGAGTGAAAACAACGTCCCGACCACATAACGGGTTATTACCATCTACGGTTAGTGTTTTATCGTCCAGCTTTGTAACTAGGAAGTTCTTGATCTCTCCTTTTGCGTTCTCCATCGAGATCGTGGCGCCGAGTTCTCGGAACTCTTCCGGCACATTTTCCAGATAATCGGTAAAAACAAGGCCTTCATCTCGTGGTCCGAAAAGGCGATTGCTATCGATCTGAACATCGATCACATCGCCAACGGTTCTATTTTCAAGTTCTTCTAGCACTTTAGGTGCGAGTAAATCATTATGGCCGTGAATATAACTTATCGGAAATTCGACCGTATTGAGTATTTGGCCGGATCTTTTATCCGTTACTTTATATGTAAGCTCTACCAGCTTACCATTTTCTATTAGATCGCTCATAAGTTTGCTAAATTAGATTGGTTGCATCAAAAAATTGACGCGCCGAAAACCCTAATTTCTCCTTCATCATACCCCAGTACTAACCTACCAAGCCACTCGCCTTCGCGCTTTGAACTGCGCTGTCTGAATAAAACGGTAACGTGTTCACCACGGCGAATAATGCCAAGCTCATCAAAATCATCCGAAAGGCTTCGGGTGAGTTCACTTGTGGAAAATTGTCTGCCAACCTCCACTTCATTCAAACCCAACATAAGGGAGGGTGAAAAATGTTTTATAAATTCTGAATAATTACCATCATTAGAATGCATGATCATCTCGCGCCACATAGAGTTCGCTTTGGCGGAAATTTCATCGTCTTTTTCATTAATTATATTCATGCTGACACGCTTTTTAACTTGAAAAATTTCTGCACAGAACATCATTAAACACAATGCTTAGCCAGGATGGTTCATATGCTGTGGTCTGGTGTTTTTCGGTTTAGCTTAGTTTCTAATTGCCACTCGCGGTAGCCTTTTTGTTTGCTTGCGCGGTTTTCTTAGTCTTTGGCGGAGCCTGAGTTGCGGTTTCCTCTTCTTCCCCGACCAAATGATAGCAAGGTGCCTTTTCAAGGGTATATTTGCCGGTTTGTGGATCGCGACGTGAGACTGTAAGAACATGCCAGTTTTCGTCATCTAATTTCATGGCATCGCCCCTATAATAATAGCCGGGCCAACGTGTTTCCTTGCGAAATAAGGTATGTTGCGTGACGCATTCGGCGGTTCGGTGACGATGCTTTAATTCCCAACTACGCAGTAATTCATGTAAGTCTTTAGCCGCAAGGCATTCGAGGTCTTCTTCCATAACCTTCAACTTCTTCAACCCAATGTTGAGAAGTTTTTCATTTGTCATATAGCTCACTGTAACTCCGCCACAGTATTCATCCATAAGCTTTTGTAGTCGATCAAGTCCTTGCTTTGGATGAATATAGCTGGGGCTTACGGTGCCTGCTACAATCTCATTGCGGTATATTTTATAGCGCTCAAGAGGTTGAAAAATCTCTGCTTCCCTGTTTGTGATCTGTTCATTATTTATTTTGATGCCTTCAGCTTTCCCATCATCTATATACTGACAGGCAGCTTTCGCGGCCAATCGCCCTTCGGTGAATGACCCTGAAGAAAACGCATGGGGCGTTCCGCCCACTGCATCGCCAGCTCCAAAGAGCCCTTCTATGGTCATCATCCGATTATAGCCCCAAAAATACTCTGGCGGCGATACATCCTCTGGGCCACTTGCCCACCCGCCTGCACCGGTTGCGTGGGACCCCATAACATAGGGTTCTGATGTGGTCAGTTCTGGATTTTCATTTTTTGGATCAACATCTGTTGCTGCCCATAAGACGGCTTGACCCACAGTCATACCAAGGAAGTTTTCCCAACCAACCTCTTCAAGGTGGGGATCTTGGAACGCATGCATGGTAACCATATGGATTGGTCCACGACCTGCATTGACTTCACTTATAATAGCGTGGTTACGAAGGCATGTTGGTATAGGTCTGTGCGTTCTGTGCGATAATTCAGGATCTAAATATTCCTTGCCCACCATTTTTTGGAGTGATGGGAACCATTTGGATTCATATTCTTCACCGAAGCCATTTTGAGTATAGGTTTTCAAATGTAAAAAATAGGCTCCGACGGGTCCATATCCATCTTTAAACCGAGCAAGCACGATCCTATTTTCCATCTGGGTCATTTTCGCGCCAGCATTGATCATTAAGCCATAGGCCGATCCCGAAGACCAGGGCGCATACCATACGCGACCCGCACCTTCTCCTACCGAACGCGGCTTGAAGATGTTTGAGGCTCCGCCCGCTGCAACGATAACTGTTTTTGATTTAAAGACATGATAGTTGCCAGTGCGAACATTGAAACCCACCGCACCAGCGACACGATTTTCTTTGGCGTCATCAAGCAAAAGATGTGTCACACAGATCCGGTTGAAAATCTCATCAGCTGATTTTTTCGCTGCTTCAGCGACAATAGGCTTATAGGATTCGCCGTGGATCATAATTTGCCAGCGCCCTTCGCGTAGATAGGTGCCGGTTTTAGAGTTGCGCATAATTGGCAAACCCCAATCTTCAAATTGGTGCACTGTGGAATCCACATGCCGTGCCATATCAAAAAGTAAGTCCTCGCGAACCAAACCCATCAGGTCGATCCGCGCATAACGGACATGGTCCTCAGGATTGTTTTCTCCCCAGCGGGTGCCCATGTAGCAGTTTATTGCATAAAGACCTTGGGCAACAGCTCCGGACCGGTCAATATTTGCTTTCTCGGCAACTATGATCTTTTTATCTTGGCCCCAGAAGCGTGCTTCCCAGGCAGCACCGCTACCGCCCAATCCACCACCAACGACCAAAACATCGATATTATCTTCAATAATAGTTTTACGAGCCATTAGTAATATACTCCCAATTTCATTGTGAGCTTGTTAGACTCTAGGGTGGCAACATCACCTTCATCCATTCGGATGTATTTAGGCTCACTGTAAAGATGTTGGCTTTCTTTCATGGCATCACTGGGACCTATTTCGTCCTTTAATTTGGGAATGCATTTACCCCAAGGCTTGGTTGTGATTGGAGAAAGGAAATTCTTTTCCGTTCCATCACGAAACTTAACTCGCCATGAAATGGTGCCTTTTTCTTCTTCGCGGCGCACGCGCACGCTATGCCCTAGGGGAGCAAAGTCTGCATAACCTCGCACGTCGATTGCATTCTGGGGACAGGCTTTGACACAAGCATAGCATTCCCAGCACATATCGGGCTCTATGTTGTATGCCCGCCTGTAGACGGGATCAATATGCATGATGTCAGATGGACATATATCGACACAATGTCCGCATCCATCGCAGCTCGTCATGTAAACAAAGGTTGGCATTTAGCTCTCCTGTGAATTTTAATTTAGTATATTTTTAGTAGTGGTTTGGCCGTTCCCGCTTGATACCTAGACCCATATTTAGGGGGGCATCTTTCAACAGCTCCATAGAGTGTCTGTCTCTATCGTCCGGATCGGTCCTGTCCGCAGGACGCGGGAGATTGTTCATTGATCCATTTGCATTAGCGGTTTTTTTCTGAAACGCCGCTGCTGATTTAAAGAACATGTGTGAAAACTTAGACCACGGAACCCCGCCGAATAAAACGGTTGTGGCAATAAGGTAGAGCGATAAAAGAACGATCGACCAAAATCCACTTCCAACAGACTGAGAATACGCCCATATTAGCCCTAACGTCGTACTTGCCAAAAGGGAAAGAATGAAAAGATCAGCTCGTCTTACCCGAAACGGGGATTGGCCTTCTGCAGAAACATCCACCCTGATGAAGAACCAAAACCAGTAGCCTCCAAAGCAAACCATCAAAGCCCCCAAGGCCCAAAGAGCGGGCCATAGGCTCGGGGTTGTCATTTCAGGATCGGGATAGGCAAAAACCATCACAATGGTTGAAATCAAATAGACTACGAAACCGTACATGCCCAAGAGGTGCGCAATCCTTCGATTGGGATTGCAGAATTCAGAGGAAGTCAGAATATCAGATGCTACTGTGTGAATTGCCAAAGAAAGCTTCTCAGGAGCGGCTATCTTTCTTGAAGCATTTGCTTCTGACTTTTTTACCGCATTGAAAAAATATTTTGCGCTTTGTTTGTGAATTACGTCATAAATAGTTCCGCCTGCCACAAGAGCTATCATAGCAAGAACATAAGCTTGTATTATTGATATCGGAATTGACGCCGACAATTCTGCAAAGTGATTTGTTGTGAACATCTAACGATATCCCTTTCCTGCTGGAAACTGTAAAATACCAATTCTCTTGGTAGTGAACATTCAATCTGGCTAACTTATCGTGTACCAAAATCTATTAGAGTCAATCCCTTCTGGTCAAGTTAACGTAGCGTTAACTTTCTCGCGCCAAAATGCAGACTTGGACTTCTGAAAGCCATAAAGAAAGGAACCGGCTTAAATAGAGATATGTGATCCAATATTTTTGTAGAACCGGCGGAATGAATGGTAGGGCTCTTTACTGGAAACGACAGAAATCCAAGAATTCACACAAAATTTTAAATCAGATCGAACCAAAAGAGGTCCAACTTGTATAATTTTGAAAATCACATTGCCCGAACAGCTTCTCGTTGTTTTTTGGCAATACGGCTAAGATCTCTATCTTTTCCCGTAATACAGCCCGACCACATGTTCGGCTTGGGCAAAGAACAGCCAGCGCGAGACGAAAAGACCCGCCACATGGGCGATCACAGCCACCAAGGCAATCCAGTGGGTGAACGGTATCGAGAGCAGCGCAACTGGCGTTCCAATCATCAAAATCAGTGAGATCAGGCGCAGCTTTGAAGCATGCTTGCGGCCCACCACATGGACAAATTCCCTCAGCAGGTAGTTGGTTCCTGTATGTGGCGGTTCAAATGCGCGCACAGCGCCGTTATCGCCAAGCCCAGTGGCGCTGGCCAGCGATGTTCCGCTTTGGGCCAAAGCCCGATCACCGGTAATCCAATAGGCGATCTGTACGATGCCAGCAGCAACCAAAAGCATCAAAGCCGAGCTGATTTGACCGGATAGCAGCCCGCCGCCTGCTAAAGACAGCGTTAAAAACAACAGTGGTGTAAGCTTGGTGTTCCAACGCGGCACTGTTTTCAGCTGCCCGTATATCATCGAGGTTGCAAACACCGTGGCCAGCGATAAAACCGCGCCAAGCCATCCCAAAGGACCTACGGCAACGCCGAAAAATACCAGACCAGCACCATAAGCGGCCATCACAAGAAGGGCTGCAACCGAAAGCCACGCCTCACGGCTAAGCCAGCTGGTTTTCCATTGGCTAAAGGCTTTAAGCGCGCGCTCAGGATGCCCAAGGTGAAAGGTTGATGCCAAAAGCCCGCCCACCGCCAAAAGATAGGCAACGGCAAAAAAAACAAAGGCAACAAATCCGGTTGGCGAAGGCATGCCAAAGCCGAGGAATGTCAAAAGCCCAAAGCCGAGCCCAGACAGCGATGTAAATATAATGACAGAAGGGGCCGGATGCATCAGAGGGTCTCCAGTGTTTTATCTAGCCAGGCCATAAAGCCTTTGGGGTTTTCGGCCACCGGCTTAAGCAGTGGGGCCAGAATATCAATCTCGCCGATTTGATCTTTGGGCCGCGGGGGCAGGTATTTGTTCACCGGCTTTGTTCCTTGTTCCGGCATAAGGTCCATCCCTCCACGCTCGGCTGTCAGAACGCTAACGTTACTTTCAGGATCTGCAAAGTCCCCAAAGTGCCGCGCCCCGGCCGGGCAGGTGCGCACGCAGGCGGGTTGGCGGTCTTCTTCGGGAAGGTTTTCGTTATAAATCCGGTCCACGCAAAGCGTGCATTTTTTCATCACCCCTTCGGCCGCATCCAGCTCGCGCGCGCCATAAGGACAGGCCCAAGCACAAAGTCCGCAGCCGATACAGTCGCTTTCATTGACCAAAACGATGCCGTCCTCGACCCGCTTATAGCTTGCGCCGGTAGGACAGACAGTCACACAAGGGGCATCTTCGCAATGCAGGCAAGACTTTGGAAAATGTACCAGCTGCGCCGCGCCCTCGGGCGGCTGCACCTCATATGAATGTACCCGATTTAAAAAGGTTCCGCTTGGATTGGCACCATAGGCGTTTTGGTCACTGAGCGGCGCGCCATAGTTTTCCGTATTCCAGCCTTTGCAGCTGATCACACAGGCGTGACAGCCGACGCAGGTATCAAGATCAATCACCAATCCCAGCTTGCGGTCAGTCTTTGTTGGCAGTTCGGTCATTTACCCACCTTCCAGGCAAGATTACCCGGACTTTTGCCCACGGGGGATACAAGGGTGTCAAAGCTTGGCTGGCTTTCCGACGGCGCAGAGGATTTTTCAATCTTGACCCGAAGATCAAACCACGCGGCCTGACCCGTGATCGGGTCTGAATTGGCCCAACGTAACCCATCGCCCTTAGCCGGTAAAAGCTCATGGATTAGATGATTGAGCAAAAAGCCTTTGGTCGCTTCGGGGGCTTTTTCATCCAAAGCCCATGCCCCTTTGCGCTTGCCAATTGCGTTCCATGTCCACACGGTATTTTCATTCAAGGCGGCCATTTCCATCACCGGTACCGTGATGGCCCCATGCACCGAACTGACTTTGACCCAATTGCCATCCTGCAGATCATGCTCGCACATCAGCTTGGTGGGTAGATAGAGCGGGTTTACCCCGTGGATTTGCCGCAGCCATGCGTTTTGCGTGCCCCAACTGTGATACATGGCCATGGGCCGCTGGGTGAGTGCATGAACTGGATATTCTTGTGGATCTACATACTTATCTTCGAGCGATGGATACCAAATGGGCAGCGGATCAAAGAATGACTTTATCTGTTCTCTAAGGTAATCAGGGGGCTGTATTTCGCCATGGCCTTCAGCGGCCAGCTGAAAACGACGCATCGGTTCGACATAGAGTTGGAATATATAGGGCTGCGGGCTATCGTAGAAACCCATCTTTACTGCCCACTCCTGATATTTGCTATTCCAGGGTTTGAAATATTCTGCTCCCGCAGGCACGTGTTCAGTGAAAAACCCACCATTTTCGAGATATTGGTCCAACTGATTTTCATTTGCATCTCCTCGCCCAGTTTGCGAGCCATCTCCGCGAAAACCAACCAATGGACCAATTCCTGGTCTGCGTAAATGATTTACAATATAATCCGCATAATCTGCATATTTTGGACTTCCGTCTGGATTTATAAATTCCGGAAGTTTCAATCGCGCTCCTAGATCACATAATACCGATTGGAACCCTCTGACATTGCGGTCGGGTTGGACAACGGGCCAGCGAATAGCATCACCTGCCGCATCCGCTTCGCTTATTGGTCTATCCAGCAAGCTTATACAGTCGTGGCGCTCAAGATATGTAGTATCTGGCAGAACCAGATCGGCATAGGCGACCATTTCTGATGAATAAGCATCAGAATATATAATATTTGGGATTACATAATCGCCGCTCTCGTCGGTATCGGTCAGCATATCGATCACGCCGCTTGTATTCATCGAGCTGTTCCAAGACATATTTGCCATATACATGAACAAAGTATCGATTTTATACGGATCGCCAGCATGAGCATTCGAAATTACCATGTGCATGAGCCCATGTGACGAAAAAGGATGCTCCCAGCTAAATGCCTTATCGATGCGAGCTGGGCTTCCGTCATCTTTAAGCGCAAGATCTTCTGGTCCGTGGACAAATCCCAGATGCGGGCCGTTCAAAGGCTTCCCGGGTGCTGCTTTACTTTGCGGTCTGGGGTGTGCTTCTGGTGGTTTGGGGTAGGGGGGCTTGAAGCGGAACCCGCCGGGCACCTCTACAGTTCCGAGCAATATTTGCAGAATGTGCAGCGCGCGGCAGGTTTGAAACCCGTTGGAATGTGCAGAAATGCCCCGCATCGCGTGAAAACTTACCGGCCGGCCGGTCATTTTGGCATGGGTATCACCGCGAAAGTCGGTCCATTTCTGATCTAGTTCAAAGGCTTCTTCAAATGCAACGCGTGCCAGTTCATTTGCGAGGGCGCGAATTCTACCAGCAGAAATTCCCACTTTGTTGGCAATGGCTTCGGGGGCATGCTGGGGATCAAGATAGCGTTCAATCAGGTGGTGAAACACGGTGCGATGGGTGATGCCCCGCAATAAATGCGATCCATTGAGATCTGGTTTGACGCTTTTTTGATCAAAGGGAGCAGGCTTTTTTGTAATGCGATCAATCACCAATTGTTTGCCATCACCATCACGTAGCAACAATCCGGTCTCTGCATCGAGAAGCACGGGGGCATTGGTGTACTGGGCAAGATAGTTTAAATCTATTTTTCCAGCTTTTAGCAGCTCATGTACCAACGCCAGAATAAACAGCCCATCGGTGCCCGGGGTAATCCCGACCCAGTCGTCGGCGACCGCATTATATCCTGAGCGAATGGGATTAACGCCAATCACTTTGGCGCCGCGGGCTTTAATTTTACCGATACCCATTTTAATTGGATTGCTGTCATGATCTTCGGCCACGCCAAAGAGCATGAACAATTTGGTGTGTTCCCAGTCGGGTTGGCCAAATTCCCAAAAGGCGCCGCCCATGGTGTAAATGCCGGCAGCCGCCATATTCACACTGCAAAATCCGCCATGCGCTGCATAATTTGGGGTACCAAAGTTCTGCGCCCAAAAGCTGGTAAAAGACTGTGATTGATCGCGGCCGGTGAAAAACGCAAGCTTTTCGGGATTTTTCTCGCGCAGGGGTTTCAGCCAACTGACCGCCAGATCAAGGGCCTCATCCCAGCTTATTTCCTCAAATTTGCCCGAGCCGCGTGGGCCAACCCTTTTAAGCGGCGCGCGCAGCCGAGACGGAGCATTGACCTGCATGATGCCAGCGCTGCCTTTGGCGCAGAGTACGCCCTGATTGACGGGGTGATCGCGGTTGCCTTCGATATAGGCAACTTGTCCATTCTTCATATGGACATTTATGCCGCACCGACAGGCGCACATGTAACAAGTTGTTTTGCGTATCTCGTCTGACACTTTTGGTGAAGTGTCTAAAGATGGCTGTGATTTCATAGCTTTAGGTCCCCAAGATCCTTTCCGAATTCATATTCCTATTCGTATAAATCCCATTACTGCCAAGCCAATCAGAAGCAGAAGGCAAAGGGGACGATAGAATGGTTCTAACCTGGGAATAAAGAATTTTGTTCCCAAATACACCCCCAATGTGGCCGGAATTGATAGAATGACGCCGCGTAGGGCGGCGCGCTGATCCATCACCCCATACGCAATAAATATCAGCAGGGATAAAGCACCGGACAAAAATAAAAACACCACCAGTGTGGCGCGCATCTGGCGCGCCGGCTGTTGGCTGACAAGAACGTAAAGCGCAACCACCATGCCGCCGATACTGGCCAGTCCGGTGGCGATACCGGCGCATATACCTACCCCCAAATGCCCTTTTGGATTGGCCAGAAAATCAAGCCGGATTTTGCCCAAAAGCAAGGCAGCCAAAGTGGCGATACATCCCAGTGCAATAGTCTGAGAGACCGGCACTGATACATGGGTGGTCAGATAAAGCCCAAGCGGAAGCCCAAGGCTGGAGCCAACGACAAGCGTGACCGCCAAGCGCCGATCTGCGTCCTTCCAACCGCCGCGGATCATCATCAGTCCGGCGCATATCTCAAGCCACCAGCATACCGGGATAAGTTCGACCGGCGGAATAATCAGCGCCGCTGATGCCATCACCAGCGCCGAGAGCGCAAATCCGGAAAACCCGCGCACAATCCCGGCCAATAGGCAAATCAAGGCCACAACCCAGACCTGGTTTTCCGATAGGCTGAGCAAAGAGGTCATCTGGTCAAGCATCCATCAAAGGCCATTATGATGAACCCAGATGTTGCATCACCGTGACGGCAATCATTTGCAGCACATCTTCGCCTGTGCATCCGCGCGACAGATCATTGGCCGGCTTTGCCAGACCCTGCAAGATCGGGCCAATTGCTGTAGCGCCGCCCAGCCTTTGGGTGATTTTATAGCCGATGTTCCCAGCATCCAAATTGGGAAATACCATGACATTTGCAGCCCCTGCGACCTGTGATCCGGGGGCTTTGGCCGCGCCGACGCTTGGGTCAAACGCGGTATCGAACTGCAATTCACCATCGATGAGCAACGAGGGGTGCGCGCTTTGGACCAGCGTAGTGGCCTGCTGTACCTTGCTGACAGATGCATGCGCGGCGCTGCCTTTGGTGGAAAACGACAGCATCGCGACTTTGGGATCCTGCTGCAGCAGATGGCGGCAGGACTGCGCTGCCATCACCGCGATCGCAGCAAGCTCATCTGCGTTGGGATCAATCACCAAGCCGCAGTCCGAATAAACCATGGCCTGACCCTGCGGCGGAAACATCAAAAAACAGCTCGACACCAAGGCTGCGCCTTTGGCTTTGCCGATGACTTGAAGCGCAGCGCGCACCACGTTGGATGTGGTTTCAACCGCGCCGCCAACAGTGCCCTGGGCGTGGCCAAGATGCACCAAAAGGGCCGCATATATCAGCGGCTCTTGTACTGCAGTTGCAGCCTCTTGGGGCGTTATGCCTTTGTGTTTGCGCAGCTGATAAAACGCATCGGCCAATGCAGCGCTAAGATCAGATCCCGCAGGATCATGGATCGCCATGCTCTCGCTTTCCCGCCCGCCTGCCGCAGAGAGGGTGCGGCGCACATCAGAGCGCGGACCAATGAGAATGATATCGGCAATCTGAGCAGCTTCAGCCGCAAGTGCGCC
>ERZ1047985.2527-NODE-2527-length-11432-cov-4.438165_pt1 | contig 11432 bp, 12 predicted proteins | sample MGYA00383097_ERZ1047985 | MGnify/ENA primary metagenome ERZ1047985 (study PRJEB29581, sample SAMEA5548367) | metagenome | biome: marine; feature: coastal; material: water | depth 50 m | study: Short-term variability in the microbial, nano- and picoplankton...
ATCTGGCTGTATACCTATTTGCCTAAGTTCTTTTACTGAATGCTGAGTAGGTTTTGTTTTTAATTCTCCAGCTGTAGCAATCCAAGGTAAAAGTGTAAGATGTATATAGCATGCACTTTCTCTACCCCCTTCAAAACCCATTTGACGTATAGCTTCTAAAAAAGGAAGTGATTCAATATCACCCACAGTACCGCCAACTTCTATAATAGCTATATCAGATTTTTCTGATCCTTCGCGAATATGTAATTTAATTTGATCTGTTATATGTGGAATAACTTGAACAGTTTTTCCTAAATATTCCCCTCGACGTTCTTTCTTAATTACACTGTCATAAATTTGTCCAGTCGTAAAATTATTATTTTTTGTCATTTTTGAAGAAATAAATCTTTCATAATGACCAAGATCTAAATCTGTTTCAGCTCCATCATCTGTTACAAAAACTTCTCCATGTTGAAATGGACTCATTGTGCCTGGATCTACATTTATATATGGATCAAGCTTTAACATGGTTACATTAAGATTTCGTGATTCAAGAATGGCACCTAAACTTGCGGCAGTAATCCCTTTTCCTAAAGAAGAAACTACACCGCCAGTTACAAAAACATATTTAGTCATTTTAATAGCCATCTTAAAAAATTGCTGACGGGATAATATTTTACTTCAAACCGATTAGTCCTACAATAAATAGTTTTATTCTTTTGTCCATCGACTATAAGTTTTAAAACGTTTTATAACTTCAGACATTTGTTCTTCATTTAATAAATTAGGCTCTCCAAGTTTTTTTGCTTCAATATATAAATGACATAAATGTTCAATTTCTTCTGCTATTTGTAATGCTTCCTTAAGATTTTCTCCTATAGCAACCAAACCATGATTAGCAATTAAACATGCTTTTCTATCATCTAATGCGCCAATAATATTATCTGATAATTTCTGAGTTCCAAACATTGCGTAAGGTGCGCATCTAACCGAATCACCACCGGCAACAGCAATCATATAATGAAATGGGGGTATTTCTTTATTAAAAAGACTTACACTACTTGCATAAATTGAATGTGTATGAACAACTGCTCCCACTTCCTCTCTATTAGACATAATATCTTGATGAAAACGCCACTCACTTGAAGGTTTTAAATTGAATTTAGATTCAACGATATTTCCTGAAAAATCCATTCTAACCATTTTGTCTGCTGATAAATTTTCTGTGTCAACTCCACTAGGTGTGATTAGAAAAGTGTCGCCATCGCGACAACTACAATTTCCTGTTGCTCCATGATTTAATCCCATTTCCTGAAGCTTTAATGCGCTACTAGCTAATAAAGAAGTTAATTCTTTTTTATCGGTCATTTTAAAACCTTCCCAATCTCTATTGGATTATAAATACCTTTTTCACAAATTATTTTACCAATATATTTCGAAGGTGTAATATCAAAGGCAGGATTATATGCTGAAGAATAACCTATTTGAACCTCAATAATTTTATTTGAAGAGTTCATACCTTGTACTTTTAAAATTTCATTTTCATCTCTACATTCAATATCAAATAAATTATTCTCACCATGATAGTTCGGATCTACTGTATTTATAGGTGCAGCAACATAAAAAGGTATTTTATGTGCTTGTGCAGATAAAGCTTTTAAATAGGTTCCGATTTTATTACAAACATTTCCATCTGTAGAAATACGATCTGCACCAACAATAACTAAATCAACCTCTCCTCTTTGCATTAATAAACCACCAGCATTATCAGTAATAATTGTATGTGGAATATTTACCTGACTAAGCTCCCAAGCAGTGAGGTTCATACCCTGATTTCTTGGTCTCGTCTCATCAACCCAAACATGAATATTTAATCCCTCATCAAAAGCTTTATAAATTGGGCTTAATGCAGTGCCATGATCAATTGTAGCAAGCCATCCTGCATTACAATGAGTTAAAATATTAATTTGAGGCTTATTAACTTTTTGAATTAATTTAAATCCAAATTCTCCTATTCTACGATTAGTTTCTATATCTTGATCTGCCAATTTATTAGCTAACTTCCATGCCATTGAAACCCTATTATCTATTGACTCTCTTTTTAATTTCTCATATACAAAGTTAACTGCCCAAGATAAATTAACAGCGGTAGGTCTAGATTCCACTAATTTTCTTGTTGCATCTTTTAATGATTGCTCATCAGAATCTTCCATTAATGCAATTGCTATTCCATATGCTGCTGTAACACCTATTAAAGGAGCTCCACGAACTCTCATAGATTTTATTGCCTCTACAATCTCATTTAGGCTTCTTAGACGCCTTAATTTAAATTCAAATGGAAGAAATGTTTGATAAATTATAGTAACCTCTGAGAGGGCTTTATTTGGCCAAATAGTCCTATATTGCTTCCCCTCTACCAACATGAATTTAATCTCCTAAAATTTAATAAAAAAGTGTCCACAATATCTGTGGATAACATTGTGAATTAATGTAGTATAAAAATGCAACCTATGAATTTTAAAGGATTTTTTTTAAACGCTTAATTTTTAATCGTATTAAAAATCTTTTAAAATCAATAACTTACTGTATGTCATTGAGATTACTCATTTTTTTAAAAAAAGTTAAAGTAACTGTTGAGGTCATGTGTATAACTTAGCTAATTTTAGGATGCCCTCTATTGTATTATTCCTTATAATATCAACTGTTTTTAAAGATTTAATCCTCTTAAATAACAAAAAAACTCAACAATTTTTTTCAGTAAGAATTCTAAAATAATAATTAAATATCAACCCACATCATTTTTAGATAGTTTAGCTTGAATTCTAATATCTTCCCCAATATTTCTAAAATCTACTACTGAAAGTTTAATTTTATTTTTCATATTTTTTAAAATTGGAGCATTAAACATACTGTTAGCACCCCCACCCATGATATATGGAGCCATATAAGTAATTATCTCATCTAAAAGGCCTAGCTTTAATAGTTCACCATTTAATTCTGGCCCAGCTTCAACTAATAACTCATTTATTTCTATCTTATTTAAATATCCCATAAGCTCTATAAGATCAATCTTATTATTAAATAATGATAATTTTTTTAGCTTCGCTTTAGTTTTTTTTAATCTTGTTAGATTTAAATTTTGATCTTTTCCATAAATAACCATAACATTATTTTGTTGTAATATTTTTGCGTCAGGATTGATTCTTAAATAACTATCTAAAATTATTCTTAAAGGCTGATTTTTAGAAGAGATATCTCTAATTGATAAGCTTGGGTCATCAATATTAATTGTTCCTTTTCCAGTTAATATTGCACATGATTTTAATCTCCATTTCTGAACATCTACTCGAGATGATTTTGAAGTTATCCAACGACTTTTCCCATTCTGAAGGCTTGTTTTACCATCCAGAGATACGGCAATTTTTGATCTAATATATGGCCTTGAGTTTATCATTCTATTAATAAATCCTAAATTAAGTTTTTTAGCTTCTTCCTCCATAATTCCTAAAATAACATTTAAGCCATTCTTTTTTAAGTAATCAATACCTGAACCACTCACTAATGGATTTGGATCAGTCATAGCTATATAAACATTTATAATGCCTGAAGAAACAATACTCTTAACACAAGGGGGTGTTTTACCTTGATGGCTACATGGTTCTAAAGTGACATATAAATCAGCGCCTTTAGCTAAAGCTCCGGCTTCTTTAAGAGATATTATTTCAGCATGATCTTGACCAGAAATTTTATGAAATCCTTTTCCTACTATTTTTTCATTCTTTACTATAATTGCACCTACTGAAGGATTTGGTCGAGCTTTACCTTGGCTTTTCTTTGCAAGAGATAAAGCCTTAGCCATAAATTTGAAATTTATTTTATCATTCAAGTTTTTAATCTAGATCTTTAATAGCGTCATTAAAATCTTCTACATCTGAAAAACTTCTATAAACAGATGCAAATCGAATATAAGCCACTTTATCCAATTTTTTTAATTCGTACATAACACTTTCCCCTAAATCTCTGGAATTTATTTCTCTTTCGCCATTTGCTAGAACTTTTGACAAGATATCTTCAACCGCCTTATCAATATATTCAACAGGGACAGATCTTTTGTGAAGTGCGCGAGTTAAAGAATGTAATAACTTTTCACGATTAAACTCTTCTCTTTTTCCATCTTGTTTAACTACATGAGGAAGTGTTAACTCGGCATGCTCATATGTAGTAAATCTTTTTTGACAAGCTTTACATTCTCGACGTCGACGGATTGTAGTTCCTTCATCATTCACTCGGGAATCAATAACTTGAGTATCATCATCTCTACAAAATAGACATTTCATAATAAAAAATCATTTTCCATAAACTGGAAACTTCTTAGTTAAAATATTTACTTTTTCTCTTACCTTTGCAATATTGGTTTCATTTTTAGGACTATCTAAAACATCGGCAATATATTCACCGACTAATGCAGCCTCTTCTTCTTTAAACCCTCTGGTTGTTATAGCTGGAGTTCCAAGTCTAATTCCAGATGTTACAAATGGGCTTTCAGGATCATTAGGAATTGAATTCTTATTAATAGTAATATGGGTTTGCCCTAATAATATATCAGCAGCTTTACCAGTTAAATTTTGAGGTCGTAAATCTACTAAAAAAACATGTGATTCTGTTCTTCCTGAAATAATTTTATAACCTCTAGATTGAAGCTTCTCGACCATAGCTTGAGCATTATTAATTACTTGAGTTTGATATATTTTAAACTCTGGTTTAAGCGCCTCACCAAATGCAATTGCTTTTCCAGCTATTACATGCATCAATGGTCCCCCCTGTAATGCAGGAAAAACATATGAATTAATTATTTTCTCGAACTCCGGCTTAGCTATAATAAATCCACCTCGAGGCCCGCGAAGAGACTTATGTGTAGTAGAAGTAACAAAATCAGCATAAGGTACCGGGTTTGGATAAACACCTGCAGCAACTAAGCCAGAATAATGTGCAATATCTACCATAAAAAAAGCTCCTACTTTTTTTGCAATTTGACTCATTCTTTCCCAATCAAAACGTAATGCATATGCTGATGCACCTCCAATAATTAATTTTGGTTTTGTTTGGATAGCTAATTTTTCCATTTCATCGTAATCAATTTCTTCATTATCATTAAGCCCGTAAGCAACAACCTTAAATAACTTTCCTGATAAATTAGCTGGTGAGCCATGAGTTAAATGCCCACCGTGGCCTAAATTCATACCCATTATTGTGTCGCCTGGTTTAAGTACAGCAAAATAAACTGCTTGATTAGCTTGACTTCCAGAATGCGGTTGAACATTAACATATGTCGCACCATAGAGTTTTTTTAACCTATCAATAGCTAACTGTTCAACTTCATCAATAAATTCACAACCACCATAAAATCTTTTACCAATATAACCTTCAGCGTATTTATTAGTTAATTGTGAACCTTGAGCCTCCATTACAGCTGGACTTGTATAATTTTCAGATGCAATTAACTCTATATGATCTTCTTGACGACTATTTTCATTAATAATTTGCTGCCAAATTTTTGGATCTACTTTCTTAAGTGAGTCAAATTTATTAAACATAAATATAATCATTCATTAAAATTTAAAGATCCCTCATTTTACCATGGCTAAGATAATATTCTCTCATTCAGATAAGCAAAAGAAATCAATAAGATTGACTTTAAAACTTCCGTTATAATCAAAGTAATAAATTTAAAATAAGGAAATAAAATGCGCTGGACAGATAGTCTTGAAATTGCAGAAATGCTTTATGATAAAAATCCAGAACTTGATCCTAAAACAATAAGGTTTACAGATTTACGTCAATGGGTCTTAGATCTTGAAGGTTTTGATGATGATCCTGAAAAATGTGGTGAACGTATTTTAGAAGCTATACAGTTGGCTTGGATTGATGAATACAAATAAAGAATTACCTGAAAAAAATATTTTTAAAGCCTATGATATTCGAGGTATAGTAGGTAAATCACTAGATGATAATACTATAATTCAAATTGGTCGATCAATTGGAAGTGAAGCGCTAATTCAAAACCAAAAAGATGTATGTGTAGGTTTCGATGGTCGACTCTCTAGCCCTCATTTATTTTCTTTATTAACTGAAGGATTAATTTCTACTGGAATTAATGTTATTAATATAGGTTTGGTAACAACCCCAATGCTATATTTTAGTACCTATCAGCTTAATACAAAATCTGGAATTATGATTACCGGAAGCCATAATCCCCCAGAATATAATGGCTTTAAAATTGTAATTAACGATAAAACTTTATCTTCTAATGATATTCAAAATTTATATCAAAGAATTGTTAAAAAAGAATATTTAACAGGTAAAGGAAAAATATCAACTGCAGATATTAAATCTTCTTATATTAAAAAAATTTGTAGTGATATAAATTTAGCAAGGCCTATAAAAATTGCAATTGATTGTGGAAATGGAGCTGCAAGTGTTTGTGCTGAAGAATTATATAATGGGATAGGGGCTAAAGTTGAATCTCTTTTTTGTAATGTTGATGGGAATTTTCCTAATCATCACCCAGATCCATCTAATCTTACAAATCTAATTGACCTTCAAAAAATATTATTAACTGGAAATAGTGAATTAGGCTTAGCTTTTGATGGAGATGGCGATCGTTTGGGAGTAGTAACAAAAAAAGGAGAAATAATTTTCCCGGATCGGCAACTTTTATTGTTTGCAGAAGATGTTTTAAAGAAAAACCCTGGGGCATCTATTATTTTTGATGTTAAATCTACTAGATATTTATTCGACTGGATTAAAGATCGTGGTGGTATTCCAATCATATGGAAAACCGGTCACTCTCTAATTAAATCGAAAATGAAAGAATCAAAATCTATTTTAGCTGGGGAAATGAGTGGGCACATATTCTTTAATGATCGTTGGTTTGGGTTTGATGATGGTTTATATACCGGAGCTCGTTTATTAGAAATCTTAAGCTACTTTAAAAACCCTTCAGAAATATTAGAGGCACTTCCTAAAGGGTTTAGTACTCCTGAGTTAAGTATTAAATTAAATGAAGGAGAACAACATAACATCATTAAAATATTACAAAATGAAGCAAAATTCCAAAATGCAAATGAAATAATTAAAATCGATGGTTTGCGTGTTGAGTATGATCACGGTTTTGGTTTAATGAGAGCATCTAATACAACACCATCAATAATTTTACGATTTGAAGCAAATTCAAATGAAAATTTACAATTAATACAAAAAGAATTTAAAGCAGAATTAAAAAATCATGTCCCTCAAAAAAGCATTCCTTTTTAATAAAACTAACTTAATCCTGATGTTTTACAAGCTTTTCTTTGATATAAATCATAGATAGTATTTTTATTAATTTTTTCCCATTCCCATGGTGTACCTTTTGAAAAAATTCGTTCCCCTTTAGCCATATTTTCTTCATAAACTGAATAGGCCATAATTCTAATTTGTAAGTTTTTACAATCAAACTCAGCATAGCTTTTAACTGATAAGTATAAATAGTTAGCAGCTTCCTGTGTATCAACAAAATCTTCGATTGTCCATAGTCTCAATTTAGAATATTTTTCATTTACTTTTATATTAGAAAGATCTGCAAAATATTTTGATTTGGAATCAGAAGATTTAAAAATTAAAGTCCATTCAGCTAGCGCTAAATTCGACATTAATAAAAGAAAAAAAATAAAATGCTTTTTCATAAATATATATTCTAAAGCAAATAAAAAAAGCCCGACAAAAAAATCGGGCTTTTTCCTTAGAACAAATAAAATTACTTGTTCATTACATACATGGTTACTTCAAAACCGAAACGCATTTCAGTTGCTTGAGGTTGTGTCCACATAGTATTTCTCCTTGTTTATGGTTAATAAAAATTTCATTAAACATAAAGCAGTTCATTGAAGATGTAGTTACGAGAACTACAAAGGTTCAATTTGAGATTTACAGTAACAATATTAATTCCTGATGCTTAATTAGCATATGATGATGAGCATGAAGATTATCTAAGTAAAATCATTAGATAATCTCACGCTCATATCACTTCAATAAATCCTTAATGAGCTAATTATTAAGGTAATTGTGCTTCTGAACCATCACTAGTTTCACCTTTACCGCCCTGTGCTTGAGAACTAATGTCATCAGTTGGATGGAAAGGTTTAGGTGGCTCTAGTTCTACTACTGATGTATCTTCAGCTGTAAAGCCTTTATCGCCCTGTGCTTGAGCAGCAATATCATCAGTTGGATGGAAAGGTTTAACTTCTTCCTGTGCAGCGCAACCAAGCATAAAGATACCAATAAACGTGATAAATAATAATTTATTCATTAACTACTCCTATTTAAGTTTAATAAAATTATTTTCATAAATAAAATAAAAAAGTTTCTTAAGGTAAATGAACTTCAGATCCGTCACTTTCATGACCTTTACCGCCCTGTGCTTGAGCACTAATATCATCAGTTGGATGGAAAGGTTTAACCTCTTCCTGTGTAGCGCAACCAAACATAAAGATACTCGAAAACACAATTAAAAATAGTTTATTCATTAAGCTACTCCTTTAATTTTATTACCAATTATTACTCAAATAACGATGCTAAAAGTATAATCTTTCATTCGTTAACCCATACTTTGTCAATTTTATGACGTTGTGTCAAATAGTAAATTACTTATTTATTACTTATTAGTAATTTTAATTGGTAAATTTTAATAAGTATATTTCATTAATAAATTGGTCGGGGCGGTGAGATTTGAACTCACGACCCCTTGCACCCCATGCAAGTACGCTGCCAGGCTGCGCTACGCCCCGAATAAAAATTACTTTAATATCTTTAAAATTTCTTGTAACTGCACTTTAAGATTGTCAAGATTTTCTGGAGTATTAGTAGATTGAGTTTCTTCGGAAAGTGGTAATTCAGCTTGTGCCTTATCAAGTTCAACTTTTGAAGTTGTTTCTTTTATAAATTGACGATCTGATAATTTAGATTTTGCGCCTTGAATAGTAAATCCATCAAAATACAATAATTGACGAATCTTACGAATCAATAGAACGTCTTCTTGCTGATAATATCTTCTATTACCTCTTCTTGTCACAGGTTGTAATTGAGAAAATTCTTGCTCCCAATACCTTAAAACATGAGGTTTTAGATCACAAAGCTTGCTTACCTCACCTATCGCAAAATACCTTTTTGATGGTATTGGAGGTAATTTTTTTTTATGTTTGCTTTCCAGGAGATTTCTCTTCTACACTAGTTTTTAATTTTTGACTTGAGTGAAATGTTACTACTCTACGTGCTTTAATTGGAATTTCTTTTCCAGTTTTTGGATTCCTTCCAGGCCTTTCAGATTTAGTTCTTAAATCAAAATTTCCAAAACCAGAAAGTTTTACACTTTCACCATTCTCTAATGAAAGTTTAATTTCCTCAAAAAAAGCTTCTACCATTTCTTTAGCTTCACTTTTATTAAGACCAACTTTATTAAATAAGATTTCAGATAAATCAGCTTTTGTTAATGTCATAATATATTCATTCTAAAAAAATTAACGAAGTTTCGCTTTAAATTTATTTTGCAGAATTTCTAGCACTTGATCAACTATTTTGTTTACTTCTTCATCTTCAAGAGTTTTATAAGTATCTTGCATAAGTATAAGAAATGCAATACTTTTTTTATTATTTTCTATGCCGTCACCTTGGTAAATATCAAAAGGGTAAAAATCAATAATTCGATCAATTGCTTTAGATTTAACTTCTGCAATTATATTTCCTACTTGAATATCTTTATCAATAACTATTGAAATATCTCTTCTTATTGGTGAAAATTTAGTTGGTAATTTAATATCTAAATCTTGTAAATTAATTAAACTTTCCATTTCTATTTCAAATAGATATGTCTTGCCAGATAGCTCATATTTTTGTTGTAATGCAGGATGTAATTGTCCCAACCATCCTACTGGAACTTTACTTATTAATTCAGCTACTTCTCCCGGGTGGAAAGCATCTGGAATATCATTATTAGATGTATTTATACTTAATGTATTACTTGAGATTATTTCTATATCTCCTTTAATATCAAAGAAATTAATTTCTCTTTTTTTATTTAACCACTGCTCTGGAATATAATCTCCATATACAAGTCCTGACAACATTAAAGTCTCTTTAAAATTAGATTTATTCTTCTTATACACAGGTGCAATCTCAAATATTCTGACTTGATTCTGACCTCGATTAAGATTATAAATTAATGTTTCAATATGACTTCCCCAAATCTTTGATCGCATTACATTCATTTGAGAAGCAATTGGATTTTGTAATTCAATTACATCTTTATTTGAATGTAATTTTTCTTCGGTTTCTTTATTTGTAAAACTGTAACTTACAACTTCGTTATAACCTAAATTTATTAAAGAAGATTTAATTGAATGAATACTTTTTTTATTATTTGGGGACTCTAACATTTTAGCTTTATTAATTGGGATTGAAGCTGGAATATTGTTATAACCATAAACTCTAATTATCTCTTCCACTAAATCTTCTTCAATTAATAAATCAAATCTAAAACTAGGTGGTGTTATTAGAAATTTACTTTTTTTCTCTATGTAAGATAAATTCAATTTATCTAAAACAGATTTAACATCATTATCTTTTAAAGAAACTCCCATAATAGCTGATATTTTTTTAGTTCTAAGTTCTATAGGCTTCCTCGGTGGAAGATTATCTTCAATATCTAAAATATTGGAACATTCACCACCACAAAACTCAATTATTAATGATGTTGCTCTTTGTAGAGCATTTTTTGTATTTTTAAAATCTACTCCTCTTTCAAATCTGTGAGATGAATCTGTGTTTAAACCATATGATCTAGCTATTCCAGCAATATCAATAGGATTAAAATACGCACTTTCAATAAATATTTCAGTAGAATCTTGATTAATTGAAGAAGATTCTCCGCCCATTACTCCAGCAAGGGCTAATGGACCTTTTTCATCGGCAATAATTAATTCACCCTCTTTTAATTTAATATTTTGCTCATTAAGTAATTTTAATACCTCATTCTTTTTTGCTTTTCTAACAGAAATTACTCCATGAATATTAGTTTGATTAAAAGCATGAAGTGGCTGACCCATCTCAAGTAAAATATAATTTGTTATATCAACAACTGGATTAATAGAAGCGATTCCACCTCTTTCTAGATTTTGTAGCATCCAAACTGGTAAAGTTACTTTATTATCGATATTTTTAATTTGAATACCGCAATATCTTGGACAAGATTTTTTTTCAATAATTTTAACTTTTTGATTTAAAGTAAAATTTTCATTAAGTAATTGATTTTTAATATTTTTTAAAGGTAGTTGCGTAAAAGCTGATATTTCTCTCGCGACACCTATCATACTTAAACAATCAGCTCTATTAGGCGTTAAAGAAAGAGTATAAATCTCATC
>ERZ1047985.2552-NODE-2552-length-11380-cov-7.820132_pt1 | contig 11380 bp, 9 predicted proteins | sample MGYA00383097_ERZ1047985 | MGnify/ENA primary metagenome ERZ1047985 (study PRJEB29581, sample SAMEA5548367) | metagenome | biome: marine; feature: coastal; material: water | depth 50 m | study: Short-term variability in the microbial, nano- and picoplankton...
CGTGAATTTTTGCACACAGATGATCTTGCGGAAGCAGTTTTGTTTCTAATGGAAAATTATGATGATTCGGAAATAATTAATGTCGGTTGTGGTGAAGACCAGACGATCCGGGAATTAGCGGAAACGATTCAAAAAGTTGTCGGCTTTAGCGGACGTCTTGATTTTGACACCTCATATCCAAACGGAACTCCCCAAAAATTTCTTGATATTTCTAAAATAAATTCATTGGGATGGAAGCCCCGTATCCCTTTGAAAGAAGGCCTCAAGCAAGTTTATCGGTGGTATGCAGCGCAGGATTAGCCTGCATCGTAAAAGCTCATTTCTTCATAATTCCCTTCCGGAAATTTTGTCAGTACATTCCTCTGTGTTTAGCTCCGTTAATTTGCGTATAATCATGCTTATATTTAAGTGTGTGAATGGTTCAAAAAAATGCCATCAGACAACAGTTTTTCAAAGATGAGACCACTATGTAAAGACAAGAAACCACCTGTCTACTCAGTTTTACTCAATTCAGATTGATACCACGAATACGTTTTAGCGGTTACCGTGAATGTTTTGATTTTCTCAAAATTGCTGGTTGGAAGCTGACAGATGTTGTTCTCACAGACATAGGTTGTCGGTTGGCCCTTGAGCATCGGTTTATTGAAAATCAATGGAATAGTCATGTTTGCCAAGCCATCTTCTTCCACGGGAAGCCCCACGCTAATCACTTTGTTGGGCAAAAATGTTCGATGCAGATATGATATGGTCCGTTTCGTTACAGGGTGCTCAAGAGGTCCTATCACGGCAACTTCCTTGGAACTATCCAATAGATATTCCAGCGCAATCAGTATTTGTACATAAACCTCAGGAGTACCCACAACTTTCAAACCATCGGCGGCAATGATCCGGCCTGCGTGCTGTTTGAAATCATTGCTAAGTGACAAATCCCCCAGTTTAAGCAGATTCAGTGCGGATACGCCGTTCCCGGACGGGAGAGCAGTGTCGTGAAAAGTTTTTTTTCGTTGCAACAGGGACAAGTCCGTACCGTCGCTGAAAAAGTAACCACCGCTCCGTCCGTCCAAGAACAAACGATCCTGATGACCTTGTAAACTCAAAGCGGCGTTATACCAACGCAAGTCAAAATCTGTTTGATAGAGTGTTGTTAACCCTTCAATCAAGTAGGCATAATCGTTCAGATAAGCTGGATATTTGGCGGAGCCATTGCGCCAGCTGCGCAACAAGCGTCCGTCTTTTGTTCTGAGTTTTTTCAGCAAAAATGCTGCAGTTTTTTGGCCAGCATCTTGATAGCGGGGGTCTCCAAGTACTTGATATCCGACAGCCATTGCCCTAATCGCCAAACCGTTCCAAGCGGTCAGGATTTTGTCGTCCAAATCAGGGCGGATGCGTGTAGAGCGGATTTTCATCAGTTTCTGTTTTGCACTAGCCAACGTTGCGTCGGAACCGTCTGGGAGCTTGTCCCCAAGCCTCACAAAAAAAACGTTTGCCCCGCTTAGAGCTTTCATGCCAGCACTGTCCTCCAGCTCTCGCACGTGGTCGTCAGGATTGAAGTTGCCTTTTGCGGTCACGTTGTAACTGGCAGTTACTGCCTTGAATTCATCTTCGCTTAAAACCTGCTTGAGTTGATTTTCAGTCCAAACGTAGAACTTGCCCTCGGTTTTTTCACTATCGGCATCTTCAGCAGAATAGAACCCCCCATCTGGCCTACTCATGTTACGCAGCAAATAATCCAACACTCGTTGCGCCACTAGGGCGTATTCTGGGTTTTGTGTGACTTGATAGGCTTCCAAGTATGTGACGGCCAGCAAGGCCTGAGTGTAGAGCATTTTCTCGAAATGCGGGATACCCCACACGGCGTCGGTAGAATAGCGGTGGAAACCACCACCCAATTGATCGAACATGCCTCCGCGGGCCATTCCATCCAATGTTTTTGTGACCAGTTCCAGAATAGCCGGATCAGCAGAGCGCTTGTAGATTCTCAAAAGCAGCGACAATTGTGTGCTTTGTGGAAACTTAGGTTGTTTGCTGAAACCACCGTATTCTGGATCAAAGGATTGCCTGTGTCTCTCAGCGAAACGTTGAAACACATGATCGTCCGGTACCGGCGCATTGACAAAGCCCCGGTCTCTTTGTTTGTCCAACCAGGCGGATACTTGCCCGACTATCTTGTCTATTTTTGCACGGTCGTTCTTCCAGGTATCGCTGATACGGCGCAGCAGCAAAATGAATTGTGCCCGCGGCACAAATGTGTCTCCCATGAAAGGCACACGTTCAGGCGACAAAAATAAACTCATCGGCCAGCCTCCTCTTCCGTTCATGGCTGCTAGCACGTCCATGTAGATTTGATCCACGTCTGGCCGTTCTTCCCGGTCGACTTTGATAGATATGAAATGTTTGTTCATCAGGTCTGCTACCTCTTCATTATCGAAGGAATCACCCTCCATAACATGGCACCAATGACAGGTAGAATATCCTATGGAAAGAAAGATTGGCTTGTTTTCTCGCTTTGCAGCTGCAAAGGCTTCTTCGCCCCACGGATACCACCAAATAGGGTTGTTGGCATGTTGCGTGAGGTAGGGGCTTTTTTCGTGAACAAGACGGTTGTAGTGTTCGGTTTTCTCGGAGCTTCTTACTGTGCCCACGCCGAAGACCATCACTAGAAGAGTAAACCAGAAAAACGCTTGACTCATGAGGGCTGGGCAGCGACAAGCGGCAGTGGAGGGTTGTCTCATGATAGTTTTTCTATTATCAGATTCCGACGAGACTGATGACGATGCCTTTTTATTTCCACATTTTGATTTTGGGTCGCCTATATTTTTCAAGATTACCCCAACATGAAATTATTCTATAAAGGTGACAGAAAAAATACCATATATTCGTTACGATCATAATTTGTATAGTAATGACAATTTCCTATTGGAGGAGGTACAAAATTCAGCTAATCTTAATTTAGTTCCTTTAGACATAGAACATCCCTCATTAAGTCCTAATGCTTCTTCAAGTTTTGAATTTAGGCTCTAGCCGAATATTTCCAGTAGTATTAATGCAAGATGAAATGTTTTTGGGTCTAGGAATGAGCTACGTTAAAATGCTTTCAAAGGAAATGCGAATTGGCTATACAGTGGATATACACTTAATTACAACTATGAGATAACAAAATCACCAATCATATTTCTTTCCTGCAAATTCCGAATTACATATTCGGAAGCATATTAATAGCTGATGGACTAACCATACAAGCTTCTCTGCAAATAGCACAGCCAATGCAGATCTTTTGATCTATTTCGGGTGTTGTCAAGTTAACGGTAATCGCACCTGGGACAGGACAAACTGAGATACACACTCCGCATTCTGGCCCAAGATAAGGTAAGCAAGTGGAGGTGTTAATCTCAACTTTAGCAAATTTGAGATCTTCTTTTAATATCAGATTAAGCGCGTCTGTCTCGCATGCTGAAATACATGGAAAGTCATCGCAAAGATGGCAAGCTTTATTAATTAAATCCAACGCCGGTGTATTCACTGCAACCCCAGTATGAGCTCCAAGTGGAAAAATCGTACCGTGAGGGCAAGCTGGAATGCATTCACCACAACGTGTGCAATGGCTTAAAAAATCAAGTTCTGTACTTGCTCCAGGTGGCCGGACATAACGTCTAGCTACTTTTTCTGCCTGCCGTTCTACTTCATTTATTGTAATCCCCCCTGTCTTTTTTAGTACCTTGCTAAAAAAGTGTCGTCTGGATTGAGGTTCATTTTCATTAGTAATTGTCATTTTGATCTTTTTTAAACAGGCCGAAATTTTCTCAGTTTTTTTTGAGATTTCCATATGATCCACCCTGCGCCAAAAGCGAAAAATATAACCAAACCATATTTCAAGGGATTAATTGGCTCTCCCACCTTTAATTCAATGAAAACGGTATGGCGCTCCTTATTTTCAACGAAACTCAATAGAATATTATAGTTCCCAGTTTCCTGGAATTCCATGAGTTGAATGTGACGGTCCTCAATGGGATATTGGCTTCCTTTCAGAAAGTGATCTTCTGTCCAAAACCAATTATTTTTAGTTACCTGAAAATTCATTTTCCCTAAAAAGACTTGATTTGTTTTCAGATTCTTTGTGTAGGACACAACTCGTGTAACAGTTTGGGGATCAGGATGCCCTGGTAAAACGGTAATGCTTATAAAGTAATCTCCCACATAAAGTTCCTTATTTATAGGAATTTGGGGGCTTGCTGTTGCTTTACCCGTCTGATTGATTCCCAGAGTATGATGTGCCAATACAGGAATGATCATTCCGCAAAATAAAAAATAAAGTGGAAGGGCTCCCTTAAGTATAATATACAACAATCGTCTCATGTCATCTCCTTATGGTTTTGAAGAATGACATGAATTGCCTGTAAAGTTTTTGGATTAGGCTTTGACTGTTTCAAGGGATCGTCTTTCCAACCTAAACGAAGTGTAAGTGCGTCAGTTGGGCAGATAGCAATACATGCAGTACATGTGTTACATTCCATTCCTGTCAAATCAGACATGGGTTCTAGGCCAAGCCCACAAACATGATTACATTTTACACAATCAATGCAAGCAGAGGCATTGCGACGTATTCGTACCACTCTAAATTTTCCCAGCAAAGAGTACAGCGCTCCTCCTGGACAGAGATACCGACATACTGCACGTCTAGACATCGTCATTTCAAAAAGTAAGGAAACCCCAAGAAGTGTTAATCCACTGCCAAACACACCTAAATATACTAGATAATACCATTCTCGACTGATGATGGCTGGAGGGTATATCATAGGAAAAACAACTACTCCAAAGATAATACCGGTCAGTGTCCCCAACCCTAACACAATGTATTTTGTCTTCAGAGAGAGCTTGATGTTCCTCGGACGAGTTCCCGCTCGGTTTAATAATTGTCGAAAAACATCTCCTATTTCATAAAATAGGTAAGCAGGACAGATCCATCCACAAAAGAATCGTCCTAAAAGGAGGGTGAGTCCAACTGGAAACAGAATTGTTGCAACAAAAGGCCAGTAAAACTGCTTTTCGGCTGCAAATTGCCCTAACAAAGCAAGAGGGTCACTCATCTTGAAGGCGCCAATTTGAGCTGACCAGACAGATCCTTTAATGATATCTAAATCATTCTCAGGGTTATTTGTGAACCATCTAACGATATTATCAATTGTTCCAAAAAGGAGTTTTTCGTTCCCATCCATCCATTGAATTGCACGGGCAGCAACATTGCTTTGATATAGACTCAAGATAGGAGTTGATAAAATGAAAAGAAGTACCAGGACTTGGATAAAATACCGAACTTTATTGATATGCCTGAGTTTACCGATTTCGATATGATGTTTCTTTATTGTCACCTTAGGCAAGTCTCTATCCCGTGATAGTGGAAAAAGTGTTAATCTAATAAGAATTTCAAGAATGAGCAGGGAGAATCCGAACCGCTTGAGGGAGTTGAATACAAGATCGTTCACATAAACCACACCCAACACATTCACCTGTGACCGTTGGCTGCTCTAAGAAACCAATGGTCATAGCAATATCGGGAAAAGGGCAGGCTCGATAGCAAACTCCACATGTTTTTCCCTGATAAGAAAGACAGTGATCTTTGTCAACCTCTGCTTTCCCCATTTTAACTTTTGAAAGAAGTTCACTCAGCTCATCTTTGATCGGTTGAATCGATCCTGTTGGGCAGGCCTCCCCACATTTCATGCAAAGAATACAAGCTTGATCTCTGGGGACAATATATGGCGTACCCCATTGTGTAAAGCCATTTTCAAACCCCATGTATTTTATGCAATCGTTAGGGCATGACTCACTGCATTTATTACAACGGATGCATCGGGCAAGAAAATCATTTTCTTTCAGAGAGCCAGGAGGCCTAACAAATCGAAACTTAAATTTCGATTGTACTGCTTTTGCGACAATAGGGAACGCCATTGCCGCTGTAGTTGTAGCTGTGATACTTTTTATGAAAAATCTTCTTTTCATTGGAAGTAAATTAGCTAATTTTTTCGATCTTAGCCGCTAATTTTTTGAAATCAACCTGTCCTGAAACAGGATCCCACACTCGATTAGAAACTCGGTTGACTAACCATTTATTTTTCACAGGATCCGCGCTGTCTGCAACAGACAAATTCCATGGGCTGAACATGTATCCTTCAAAAACGCTGTTTCTTCGCGGCAGTACTTTGCTTAGCGGTCCTCCTACCTGGGCTCGTGCTTCGTAATTACCGCGTCTTGTCGTAATGCGGACCTGGTCTCCATCATCAATGCCATACTTTTTTGCATCATTTACATGTAATTCCACATACTGCTCTGGCACCAATTTACGAGTGGTAGGGGCTCGTATCGTTTTAGCAGTATGGAAATGTTCATAGACCACACCCAGCCCCAGCCACATTGGGTATTCTTTGTCAGGCAAATCCGGAGTCAAACCCATATCACGGGCTTGGATCAGGAGATCCTGATTATCAATGGTATAATGGTCCTTTTTCACTCCAAATTCCATCAATTTTTTAGTGATTTCCTCTCTCCGGCTGTAGTCTTGTTCACAGAGTTTGAAATGGGCTTTGCCATCTTTTTTACGAAACATGCCATAAGGTTTTCCAGGCCAGTGACCTTCCTGAGCCATGTATCGTCGTTGTGTGCCACCTGCCTTAGCAGCAGCGTAAGTAGGAACGGGCCATTGTACTCCACGTAATTGACGAATTTGATCGTAAAGACCAATACCGTCTGTCTTTTCCACTTCAAGCATCCCAGTCAAATCAGCATCAGTATTGATGCTGGCTTGAACCATGGAGCGAAAAATTTCTTCGGCATCATAAAACCCATCATCTTGTCTTTTCCATGGAAAGATAAGATCTCCATCCATTCCCAGGAGGTTTGCGATGGCTCGCCCTTTGTCGATGACCATATCCATATCAGGAATACAGTTTTCTGGAGGCTCTGCCGCTTTATCGATCACATAAATACGGCGTTCACTATTGATATAGACCCCCTGGACTTCCCCCCAGGTTGCGGCAGGAAGTATCACATCGGCATAAAGATTGTTCGGTGCATGGCGATAAATTTCCTGGACAACCGTGAAAGTTTTGGTGAGAGCAGGACGGATCAGATTTTCTTGATCCGGTAAATCTATATGGGTTGCATAGATCATAAACATTGCTTTGACTTCTTCTTTCAATGCGCGTTCCATCATCCCAACAGCCATCCCTGGATTTTGGCTTTCTGCCGCTCTTCTAAGATTGGCTTCAGGGACACGCCAGAAAGTAGCAGTCTGTTTTCGATGAGCTTCGTTTTGTAACCCTTCGTTGAAGGGGAGGCGTCCAGTCAACCCACCGGTAAAACGTTCACCCATTGCATTTGGTTGGCCAGTCATCGAAAAAGGGCCAGCGCCAGGACGGCCAATGTTTCCAGTCAGAAGATGTAAATTGATAATGGAAATATCGTTATGTTGACCGTGAATATGCTGATTGAAGCCAATGCCCCAAAAAGTAATAACGCCCCCTTTCCCACGTTTCTTTCCTTTGCGTGTTGCATCGGCATACAATCCGGCAATCCTTCGAATCAAGGCCGGAGAGATTTCTTTTCCAACACGGGGTCCCATGAATTCCATAGCCTGCTCAGGACTATATCGCGCCAGGACTCCTTCGATATATTTTTCAAATCCAACAGTATTTTTCTTAAGAAAGTCCCATTCGATTACATCGGGATGATCTTTGAGGAGCACATGTGCGATGGAATTGAGAAAGCTGATATCACCATTGAGGCAAGGGACATGAATAGTGTTTTCCGGATTGATTTGCTGAAAAGCTTTGAGCGTCCCGGTTTGGCGAGGGTCCACCACAACAGTAGGAATATTATTTTTCTTTTTATGATCCGCAACCCGCCAGAAAACGATAGGGTGGGATTCGCGGGCATTGTGCCCGAAATGCAAGATCATATCGGCCAATTCAATATCATCATAAGACATTGGCGGCGTATCGGAACCCAAGGTGGCAAAATAGGCGGTGACTGCGCTGGTCATACACATCCGCGCATTGGCTTCAATCGTGTTTGACCCCATCACGCCTTTCATGAACAGATTTTCCAGATATTGCCCTTCTACAGTGAGCTGCCCGGAGCCATAAAGCCCTATACTATTCCCTCCATACTTTTTTATTAAGTGAACAACTTTTTGAGTAATCATTTCCTCCGCATCATGGTAGGAGACGGTCAACCACTTGTCGTCATCAAAATTACCTTTGGTTTTGGAAACAAAATCCAAGTCACCATGATTCGGTTTTTCCCATTCTTCCCAAACATCTTTTCGAACTAAAACTTCGGTTAAGCGATCGGTGTAGATTGGTTCGGCAGCAGTCAATCCTTTGATGCATTGGAGCCCTTTATTGTTCGGATGGTCTTTGTCTGGCTGCATGCTGACAATTTTCCCTTTTTCTACCTGGATCATAGTCCCGCACCCTACTCCACAATAAGGACAGGCAGCCTGAACCAGTTTTCGCCCTGTTTCCGCTTGTATCTTGGCAGGTGCCGCTTCCAATTCGGGATTCTCCCCGGACAGTAATTTTGTCCCTGCAGCAGCTCCTGCAACAAAAGCACTGCCTTTAAGAAATAAGCGACGTCCGATACCGTGTTTACGTTTCATATTCATATCCTCATATTAAAATTACAATTCGTTTGCATTCTGATTGCCGAGATATCGCAGATGAACTATGATATCGTTGATCTCCTGATCACTCAGTTGAGACAATCCGAGGAAACCGCCAAAAGCTCGCATTGGAGTTCCTTCCCTTCCTGATAAGATCACTGCTTTGATGTATCCATCACTGGCTTGGCTCAAGAATCCGCTCAGTCCGATTCCAGTACCACTGCCTCCTAAGATATAACCTTTGCCATTGATACCATGACATTGAGAACAGGAACCTTCATACAATTCTTCTCCTTTTTTCTGATCTCCGAAAGAGACCCATTCCCGATCCACCACCCTACTGGGAGTTCGTTGAAAACTTCGAAGGTAATGTATAATGTCGCTGACTTGATTCTCGTTTAAAAAGGCGAATGAAATCATCGCTGTTCCTGGGCGTCCATGACTTATTGTATCTGCAATAAAATCATCCGATGCTAGGGCCAGAAAGTCCTGGTTAGTCAAACTAGGGGCTAAGCCGACTTTTCCCTCTCCATTGGGCTGGTGACACGGCGCGCACATCGCAAAAGTCTGTTTACCTCGTTCCACCACAGGATCTGATGATTTGAGAGGTTTTTTCTTGGCCCTGGCTTCTGCATGGTCCATGTTGAGGTAGGCCATTAAGTTTTCAATTTGGGGTATTAAATGTGCTTGAGGAGGCATGGTCGCACTATCCCTTTTCGGTTTATATCCACTGGGGTAATGCCTTCCTCCTTTTTGTAAGCGAATCATAAGTAACTCTTTGCTGGCACCTTGAATGGACGGTCCGAATAAACCATCCTGTGAAGGATCAGAACCGTGACAGGAAAAACAATTGGCACGATAGATCAATTCTCCTTTCTCCTCTGGTCTCATAATGTCAGAAACAGTGGTAGATTGACCCCAGCAATCTGTCGGAATGACAAAGAATCCTATCACCATTAGGAATCCTATTGCTATTTTCATGGTTTTCACCATATTGTTAGACCTATTCAAAAAAAAATTCATAGCTTGCTCCTCATTTCAGTTTAGAAGTGTGAGATGGATTCCATGAGCTTTCAAAACATATTTTTTTGCTTTCCATCAATCATATACCAATATGGACGATGACTTTTTTGTTTGTAAAATCAGAGATCCCCTCAAAGATAACATGCATTAAACATTTGTCTATCAGCAAATCTACGTACTACACTGCAAATCACAATTACGTGTCATTACTCAGGAGTTGTCATTTCATTTTTTTTGTTGCACCAACAATTAATTAGGATGGTCATTCATTCTTTTTTAATTTAGAGTTGATAAATGCAACCAAAGCTTTAATATCCTCATCACTCAATTTTCCTGAAGGCTTAGCCATCTTTTTTTCTGTTTTGTTGAAGGTTTGGCGTTGCCACATTTCTCTGTATTTGTTGATGGCTTTACCCAGGTTTTCTTCAGAGAGTTGATTGATTGGGGGGTATTTAAAATTACTGGGGTCGGCCTTGCTTTTCTTTCCTTCCCCTAGTTTCCCATGGCATTTTTTGCAAGCCTTCTTATATAAGGCTAACCCAACAGGGGCAGCAACCGACATTTCAATAGTGGTACTGATTATCAAGAGTCCTATTCCTCCCATCATGGGCCAATAGAATATCTGTCTCATTATTTTTGGCACAACTTCTCCTTTTGCGGTGAAGAACTGTTATGAATCTATTTAAATTTATCTGTATCTGTTCTCTGATGGGATGCTAAAAATACAAGACATTCAGTCGGGGATGAGTTTGTTAATCTACATGATGCAGAGAATTCGTCTATTAGTAATTCTACTTAGATTAGAAGAACGTTCTCTTCAATGGAAAAGGTATGGCCACTTTATCTCCAAAAGGAATTCCTCAGTGACGACAATATACACCAAAATAAGTACTTTGCTCCATTACCCTGAAATCACACCAGAGGGCGAGTTCTCTTCCAGCTGCAACAGCAGCAATCAAGGGTTTGTCCAGTTCTATTCAGCTTGGTACACCCAAAATTATTATAGAACTATCCATACAAAAAAATGATTCTGTACGTTTAATTTTGGAATTCTTAGTCCTGCTGGTTGTTTCTCTATTTTCAATAAGTTGTGTCCTATACATGGTAATAAAAAAAGTCATATTGAATGAAAAACCATAGAATATGACGAGGAAACAAGCTAAGATATAGACTCAGGAATTTTGTAAGTCAATATTAGGGAAGCACTAAAAATTCCAGTCTCAGGTAATAGCAAAATAACTAAACCTTACACGATCCGCTCATGGGACGGTTTATAGAGCAGCCCATAAATCAAACTGAAAGCCTATTAAAAACTCTGTAAGCCAAAAATTGTTATTTCAAACGTGGGGATAAATTTTAATTATATTATAGTGCTTAATATAAAATAGATTTAGCTTGGTTTGAAATATCACTTTATTGTGTCTTTTTACTTTGCCTTAAAATACTAAATTGTAATGAAATTTAACATTTTGCTTTTATTGTTATTAGCTGTTGTTCTTGGCTCAGCCTCAAACGCTCAAGAAGCTGCTACCGGTGGAGTGTCCGGAGTTGAAAAAGAACCGCTGAGGATTTATGAAAACCGCGGGGGTGATTTCGAATTGACTGGTCCGGACGGAAAAGGAATTTCATCAGAAAGTTTCCGTGGGAAAGTAATACTGATTTATTTCGGCTATACCTATTGTCCGGATGTCTGTCCTATGT
>ERZ1047985.2572-NODE-2572-length-11330-cov-3.965765_pt1 | contig 11330 bp, 10 predicted proteins | sample MGYA00383097_ERZ1047985 | MGnify/ENA primary metagenome ERZ1047985 (study PRJEB29581, sample SAMEA5548367) | metagenome | biome: marine; feature: coastal; material: water | depth 50 m | study: Short-term variability in the microbial, nano- and picoplankton...
GTTACCTGGCAGTCGCTCGACAACGTGCAACTCCTTGGTTGTGACCCATCCACGGTGGCCGGCACCAACCTGCTGGTCTATAAAAAATCAGCAGGTATGGAGCCGCCGTTAAATTAACCCTTAGTGGCAAATATCAATGACCAGCCGTGACGGGTTGCTTAAGGTAAATACGTTGAACGGAGCTTGATGATCGACGCCGATTCCCCATGTGGAATATCCTTCGTAGTCTCCAACAAGTTTTGCTTCAACAAGGTTGCTGGCGCCGACGTCTGCCCCCATGAGTGAGGTGGGGCCGGCGTACCACTCTGCTTCGGGGAGCGCCCATCCGCTAGAAGCCAGCATTCTTATAGAAAGAAACTCTGTGCCGTCAATATCAGCCACAAAACCTGATCCGTCTTGGAGGACGGGGCCGACATTCCAAGCGATTTCCCACCCAGCCGGTGGGGTGGAGTCAGCACGGAATTCAAGTACCCACCGGTCGTAGCCGTCATGAGCCCCAATACGGGCCGTTTCTTGCACGTGGGGGGCGACAAAAATTCCCGAACCGCCTGGCCAACCGGCAGTCACTTTTGCATCGGTGGTCCAAGAGGTATCGCAGGGGGTCACGGTAGCTTCAGTGGTGGTGGTCACTGTGGTCGCCGGAGCCAAAGTGGTGGTTACCACGGTTGTGGTGGTGACCGCTGGCGTGGTCGTCGTGGTGGCTACGGCAGTACTGGTCGTGGTGGCTACGGCAGTACTGGTCGTGGTAGTGGTGACCGCTGGTTCAGCGGTAGTAGTTTTGTCACCAGAACAGCCCGTGGCGCCTAGCACAAGAGCAAAGCCAAAGACTAGTGCGGACATTTTGTGTGTGTTTTTCATTATTTCTCCTTAGTGAGTGTCACTATTACGAGCCTGTTCTTCCCTTAATCTTACACATTCCTTAATTTCTTTTTACCAGGCCGATGGCAGTACCATTAGGTTTATGACCGTTGCTTATCTTGACCCTGTACACCCGGTAGATATTTCTGATCAGTACAGCGGCCAAGACCACCCTATGCGGGTGGTTACTCGAGAAGTAGCTTTTGACAACACTTGGGATGCGGAACGGCGGGCCACTGTACGCGGCGTTTTTGATGGCCTCGCCGAAGAATGGGCGGCTACCCGCAGTAACCCCGAGCGCATGGTCCCTCTTGAGGATGCTCTTTGTCGCGGCGAAGTGCAGGGCACCATCGCTTTGGAACTAGGCGCCGGCACCGGAATAGCCACCCAAGTTCTGCAGAATCATTTTTCTACGGTGGCCACGGTGGATCTTTCGCCGGAAATGCTTTTTCGTGCGCCAAAGGCAGCTTTGCGGGTGTGTGCTGATGCTCAGCAGTTGCCTTTTGCCGATGATGCCGCCGATGTTTTAGTTCTCATGAACATGTTGTTGTTTCCTGCGGAGGTTGATCGTTGTTTGGCCCCCGGTGGGGCGTTGGTTTGGGTCAACAGTCGCTCTGGCGACACGCCGATTCATCTTCCGGCCGAAGATGTAGTAACTGCTTTGCCGGGGCGCTGGCAGGCCGTTGCCTCGTTTTCGGGTTCTGCCTCTTGGTGTGTGGTACGCCGCTTTTAGCGAACCGTTTGCGGGTCGCCTGTTTTTATGCTGTAGTGGCTGTCTTAAGTAACCGACGGAGGAAACAGCCATGGACGACAACTATTCGAAAGTGCTTTTAGACGAATCGGAAATGCCCACCCAGTGGTACAACATTATCCCCGACTTGCCGGTTCCTCCGCCTCCGCCGCTGCACCCCGGTACTCGTGAGCCCATTGGCCCCGATGACTTAGCCCCGTTGTTTGCTATGGGTCTCATCGAACAAGAAGTTTCGGCCGAGTCGTACATTGATATCCCTGGCGAGGTGTTGGACATCTATCGTTTATGGCGTCCCAGCCCGTTGTTGCGGGCCCGCCGTTTAGAAAAAGCCCTAGATACTCCGGCCAAGATTTTCCTCAAATATGAAGGGGTTAGCCCGGCTGGTTCGCACAAGGTCAATACCTCGGTGCCGCAGGCTTATTACAACGCGAAAGAAGGCATCACCAAGATCACCACCGAAACCGGGGCTGGGCAGTGGGGTTCCGCTATGGCTTTTGCCACGGCACAGTTTGATATCGAGTGCGAGGTCTGGCAGGTGCGGGCTTCTTATGACCAGAAGCCTTATCGCAAAACCATGATGGAAATTTGGGGCGCTACCTTGCACCCCAGCCCTTCAGATTTAACCGAAGCCGGGCGAGCTATTTTGGCCGCCGACCCCGATAGCCCGGGGAGCCTAGGTATCGCTATTTCAGAAGCGGTAGAGATGGCGGTTCAAGACGAGAACACCCGTTATGCCTTAGGTAGCGTCTTGAACCACGTGTTGTTGCATCAAACAATTATCGGCGAAGAGGCTTTGTTGCAGTTGGCCAAGGTGGGCGAAACGCCCGATGTGTTGGTGGGCTGCACCGGAGGTGGGTCAAACTTTGGTGGCTTGTCTTTCCCCTTCTTGCGGGAAAAACTCGCCGGGCGCATGAACCCCACTATTCGTTGTGTCGAACCAGCCTCTTGCCCGTCGCTCACTAAGGGCGAGTACCGATATGACTTTGGCGATACGGGGCAACTTACCCCGTTGGTCAAGATGCATACCTTGGGGCACACTTTTGTACCCGACCCTATTCACGCTGGTGGTTTGCGTTATCACGGCATGTCCCCGTTGGTTAGCCACATTTATGATCAGGGCCTGGTAGAGGCGGAAGCTATTCATCAAACGGAGTGTTTCGAAGCGGCGGTGTTGTTTGCCCGCACCGAAGGCATCATTCCTGCTCCAGAACCTACTCATGCCATTGCCGCCGCTATTCGCGAAGCTTTGCGCTGCAAAGAGACCGGCGAGGAAAAGGTCATTTTGACCGCCTTGTGTGGTCATGGCCATCTTGATTTAGCTTCTTATGAGAAGTTCTTGGCCGGTGAGTTGGCGGACTACGACTACCCGGCAGAAAAAGTAGCGGCCGCTATGGCTCAAGTCCCGGTGATTGATTAATCCTATTTTTGGTGGCGCCGTTCGGCGGCGGCGCTAATGAGCCAGGTGAGCCATCCCATGGCGGTTAGGAACACTGCCGTGCGGAGGTCCGCTCGAGTTAGGTAAAGAAACCCGACGGCGAGCAGGAGTAATAAGACATTGGGGGTGCTGGGCTTTTTCACGAGGCCACGTTACCGCTAAGTCTCTTGGTGAAACTTTTTTGCCCAATGAGTATAAACTGAGAATGATTCTCATTACACTAAAGGGATGCGCAACTTATTTTTTTTCCTCGCCCTGCTGCTGGCTGGTATCTCTTGTAGTTCTCAAGACAACGCCGCTTCCCCGCTGCTGGCCACCACCCCCGCTTGGGCAGAAGTCGTGTCGTCAGTGGCCTGCCAAGCAGACGTCCCCTCTTTGATTTCTGCCCAGGCCGACCATCACGCCGACGCCCCCTCGCTGGCTGACCGGTCTTCCCTTGATCAAGCTGAAATAATTTTTAGTAACGGTTTGGGTCTAGAGGCCGGCTGGAGTGCCGCCTTAGCCGCCACCCCTACGCCGGTGTTTGAAGCGGCCACTGCCTTGAACCTGACCCAAGGCGACCCACACTTTTGGCTTGATCCAAACTTGGTACGCACCCTTTTGCCGAGCATCGAAGCTGCTTTGCTCGCCCACAGCGATTTAACCGCCGACGAACTTTGGCGTTGCCGGCAAGAAACTGACCAACAATTAGTGGCTCTTGACGTAGAACTAGCCCAACGTATTTCTGTCATACCGGTTTCCCAGCGACTGCTGGTTACCGACCACCAATTTTTAACCCACCTCGCCGATCGCTACGACATCACCGTGATCGACACCCTCGTAGACGACGACAGTTCGCTTGCCGAGGCCAGCACCGCCCGCCTGACCCAGTTGATGTCCGTTATGGAATCTACAAACACTTTCGTTATTGCAGTGGCTGAAGACGCCCACCTTGAAGAAGCCCATCGGTTAGCCGAAGTAACCGGCGCTCACCTGGTAGAGGTGCCGGTAGCTCCTTTACCCCACCAATCTTTAGCCGTCATTTTGACCGAGTTGATAGACCTCTTAGTTGCCGCTTGGCAAAACGACTAAGCGTTTGCTGATCTTGTTTTTTTCCAGCCTGCTTTAACTAACGCCACCAGTAAAAACTCCAACACCACGATCAAAGCCATAGAACCACCGGCGGCTGCCCCCTGGTGAAAGCTCATCAAAGCACCCACCACCACAGCGATTGCCCCAAACCCCACTGCGGTGACCATAATGATCGGCACCCGGCGTACCACCAGCATGGCCGTAGCGGGCGGGGCCACCAAAAAGGCAAAAACCAGCAAAGCGCCTACCGCTTGAAAAGAAGCCACCACTGAAATCGCCACCAAAGCCATAAGAACAAAATGGGCACGCTGTGGGCGAAGACCTAAAAGTTCCGCTTGCGTCTCGTCAAAGGTGGCCACCAAAAACGCTCGATGAAAAAACACCACGCCACCCACGGCAAGGGCGGCGGCCCCGAATTGACGCCACAGGTCGCCGGATTGAATGCCGGTTACCGACCCAAAGAGCACCCGATGCAAATCGCCGGCGTCTGACCCAGCATCGCTAGAGATGATCACCACGGCCAAGGCCAGCATGCCTACGAACAACAGGCCAACCGAAACATCATCGGGCAGTGGGGTGAGTCGACGCACGCCGCCTACCCCGGCCACCATGACCAGGGCCGCCACCAAAGCCCCCACCACCGGGTCAATGCCCAACACCACAGCAAGGGCAATACCGGGCAACACCCCATGAGCTAGGGCATCGCCCAAAAACGTTAGCCCGCGCAGCACTACCCAGGTGCCCACCACCGAGGTGGCCAGCACTGCCAAAAGCCCGGCCCACAGCGCCCGCTGCATAAATACGTTGTCCACAAACGGCAAAACCCACCAAGTCCAGGGGTCAGTGATGAATTCCATTTCCTTACCTTCCAAACCGTAAATGAGAATGAATCTCAATACTAGCCGTAAAGCGCCGGTTCCTCACACGACCAACCATCTACCGGAACCACCAACAAATACAAATAAGCAAACACCACTTCGGTCACGCACTCACTGTTCGACAAAAACGCCCCATGGCCATCCCCATCGGTGGTAATCAAAACTGCATCCCCCACCGCCGCTCGCAAGCCCTCAGCCCAAGCCATCGGGGTCGCTGGGTCGCCTTCCATAGCGATAACCAAAGCCGGAACCGCCATATCAGCCGGCATGGAGAGCAGTGGGTCAACCGCCGCCGGAACACCAAAACAACCGGTGGTCCCGCGAAAAATAGGCCCAAAATGCGGCAACGTGCTGGCCAACGCACCATTTGCTTCCACTATTTCTTCTTGACTGGGGCGCCCAGGGTCATCAGCACAATTGATCAACAAGTTGGCCGCATTTGAATTGTCGTAACTGCCGTCGGGCTGGCGGCCGATCATGTCGTCCACTAAACCCTGGAAAATGTTTCCCTGTCGCTCCTCTAAAACCTCCACCACGCCCTCAACCAGGTCGGGCCAGCTCTGCGGCGAATACAAGGCCACCCCCACCCCAAACACAAACTCCGCCCGAGACAACTCTCGCCCCTCACCGACCAAAAAGTTTTGCTCCTCCAACAAAGCATCTGCGGCAAAAAAAGCAGCCTCCGGGCCACCAAATTCATTCAACGCACACGCAGCATCAGCCCGGCAATCCGCAGCAAAACGGCTCCAAGCTGACTCAAAACCATCTCCCTGCACCGAGGAAAACTTGGTTAACTGCTCAGCGGGGTCTAACGGGCCGTCGAGCACCATGGCTCGCACCCGGTCAGGAAACAACCCCGCATACACCGCCCCCAGACGAGTCCCGTAGGAATACCCCAAATAGGTGATCTGCTCTACCCCCAAAGCACTACGCATTTCGTCTATGTCTCGCGCCGCATTATTTGTCCCCACATGAAGCAATAATTCGCCGCTGAGGTCTTGACACTGTTCTACATAATCCAACTGTTCAACAAATAACGCCGACAGATCATCGCCTGCATCAAATGCTTGCTTGTCGTCAGTGTCGTAATCGGTGGGGCACAAAACCGCCGAAGAGGCCCCAACGCCACGCGGGTCAAAGCCCACTACATCAAACTGAGGGAACACCATGGACCACAGGTCAGCAAACTCCCCCACCATGTCCAGACCCGACCCACCGGGCCCGCCCGGGTTCAAAAACAGTGGTCCCAAATAGGGTTCCTCCACCGCAGCCACACGCACCACGGCAATGCTTACCGTCTCGCCACTGGGGTTTGCGTAATCCATGAGCACCGTTAAATCAGCACATTCCGCTACCCCCCAGCAGTCTTTCCAAGCAAGCGAACCAGCGACAGTCGAAGTGGTCGCCGAGGTGGTGGGCTGCGGCACCTCGGAGGTGACCGCCACCGCAGTGGTACTCGTTGTGTTGTCTATTCCACACGCCCCGGCCAGCAAAACCGCTAGCAGTAGAAGGTGGGATTTTCTCAAGCAGGCCAATGTTCTCGCAGACGTTTCCACGAGTCATTCAAGGCTTCGGGTAAAACCCGAGCCCCCGCCACCGAAGTCAAAAAATTCGTGTCGCCCAACCAGCGCGGCAAACAATGCACATGCAAATGTTCCGGCACTCCGGCGCCCGCGGCACGCCCCTGGTTCAAACCAACGTTGATGCCCCCCGGCATATAGGCCGCTTCAAGTGCCGTCACCGTGTCCCGCACCATGAGCCACAACTCGGCGTGCTCTTCGTCGGTCAAATCGGCCAACGTTCCCACCACTCTTTTGGGCAACACCATGGCGTGCCCACTGGTGTAGGGGTAAACATTAAGCAAAACAAAACAGGCATCACCACGAGCCACCACAAAGGTTTCCTCGTCGGGTAACCCACTGCGTTCTATGGCCGAAAAAATTGAGCCACCCTCGGGAATGTCTGGCAACTCGCGCTGGTCTTGCTCCCCGGCCAAATAGGCCTGCCGCCAACCTGCCCAAAGGTGGTCAAGTCGACTCACTGGCGCTCCGCCACCTCGGTAGCCAAACGAGCACAAAACTCTTCAAACGCCAAGTCGCGTTCTGGTTCTTTGGTACCGCGGGCATTTTCACCCACCGTGTCATGCGCTACGTCATCGTCGCCCACCACCAACACGTGCGGCGTTTTCACTACCTTGGCTTCGCGCACCCGTTTACCCAAGGGGTCGCTAGCTTCGGCTATCGACGCTCGAAAACCGTCTTCGGTTAAACGGTCAACCAACTGTTGGGCGTAGGCCTGATGTTCGTCGGCTACCGGCAAAATGCGTACCTGTTCTGGCGCCAACCACGTGGGAAACGCCCCGGCGTAGTGCTCTAACAACACACCGAAGAAACGTTCAATGGAGCCCATAAGTGCTCGGTGGATCATCACCGGTCGGTGACGTCCCCCATCTGAACCAACGTATTCCAGTTCAAAACGTTCCGGGAGGTTGAAGTCCAGTTGAATGGTCGACAGTTGCCATGGGCGACCGATGGCATCGGTGACGTCCACATCGATCTTGGGGCCGTAGAACGCTCCGCCGCCTTCTTCGACCACATAGTCCAAACCGGCGGCCTCTAAAGCGCCTCGCAAACCATCAGTGGCTTCTTCCCACATCTCATCTTCGCCTACCGATTTTTCCGGTGGACGGGTCGACAATTTGGCTTGAAAATCATCAAACCCAAAGGCTCGCAATACCGACAAGGTAAAGGTCAACAAAGAAGCCAACTCTTCGGCTACCTGTTCACGGGTACAAAAAATATGTGAATCATCTTGAGTAAATCCTCGGCTACGCAACAAGCCGTGAATGGCTCCCGACAACTCATAGCGGTAGACCGCTCCCAGCTCAAAAAAGCGCACTGGCAGCTCACGGTAACTCCGCTGGCCGCTATCAAAAATAGCCACATGGAACGGGCAGTTCATGGGCTTGGGGTAGTAAGAAGCACCGTCGAGTTCCATCGGCGGGTACATGCCATCGGCGTAGAAGTCCAAGTGGCCGCTGGTTTCCCACAAAACCGACTTGGCAATATGGGGGCTGTAGACAAAGTCGTAGCCGCCTTTTTCGTGACGTTCTCGGCTGTAGTCCTCAATAATTTTGCGCACCAAAGCGCCCTTGGGGTGCCACACCGCCAAACCAGGGCCAAGAGACTCTGGCCAAGACACCAAATCTAACTCGGCAGCCAGACGGCGGTGATCACGTTTTTCGGCTTCAATGAGGTTTTGCAAATGGCGTTTAAGGTCTTTTTTATTGGCCCACGCGGTGCCGTAAATGCGTTGAAGCATGGGCCGGGTGGTGTCGCCTCGCCAATAAGCGCCCGCAACTTTTTGTAAAGCAAAATGCCCCAGACGGCCCGTTGAAGGCACATGAGGGCCTAAACACAAGTCCACAAAACCCTCACCATTGCGGTAATAACTGACCGTACCACCGGCTCCGGTTTCGGCCGCCAACTCACCGTCGCCTCCGCCAGTCGTTACTTTTTCAATAATTTCTCGCTTATATATGTGGTCGGCGAAGATGGTCAGCGCCTCGTCGGTGGTGGCCTCGCCGCGTTCAAACGGTTGATCAGCAGCCATGATTTCACGCATTTTCGCATCAATGGCCGCTAAATCTTCTTGGCTAAAGGTGCCCCCCTCAGGGAGTTCAAAGTCGTAGTAAAAACCATGATCAATGGGCGGGCCGATGGCGTAGGTGGCGCCCGGCCAAAGTTCAAGCACCGCTTGGGCCAACACATGGGCGGTGGAGTGGCGCAAGGTGTGGAGGCCTTGGTCGCTGGGCGGGGTAACGATGGCCACGGTGGCGCCGTTAACCAGCGGAACCACCAGGTCTTTTTCTTCACCGTTTACCACGGCGATCAAGGCATCCCGGGCCAAACCAGGGCCGATGTCTGCCGCCAGGTCGGCTGCCGTAGCCCCATCGGGCAGGGTACGTTCAGAACCATCGGGCAGGGTGATGCAAATATCAGTCATATGTCTTGAGGTTAGCCAACTGACAGCCCCGCACCGCTGTATTAGAGCACAACCCCTAAGCAAGCCGCCGCTGTCTTGGCCCCTTGCCCTTGAGTAACTGCTTGGTCGATCACCGCCAGCGCTCCGGGGGCGTCGAGATCGTCGTCCAGCAACGCCCCTATTTGCCCGACAAGAGTGGGTGATTCCGTATTGTTTTTCGCAGCCCGCCAACGTTTCAAACGGTCATCTGCGGTGGTTAGCAGTCGCGGGTCCCACGACCACGAACGACGGTAATGGTGGGAGAGCAACAAAAGCCGAAGGGCCATCGGGTCGTGGCAACGCAAGAGGTCAGCCACAAAAACGAGGTTGCCTAACGACTTAGACATTTTTTCACCCTCATGGACCACCATGGCTTGGTGCATCCAATGGTCAGCTAACGGCTGACCGGTGGCTGCCTCAACTTGAGCCGCCGAACATTCATGGTGCGGGTAAATCAAGTCGGTGCCACCCCCGTGGAGGTCCACCGGTGAACCCAAATACCGTAAAGCCAGCGCCGAACATTCCACGTGCCAACCGGGGCGGCCCCTCCCCCAGGGGGCATCCCAAGCCGGTTCATCTGCACCAGAAGGAACCCACAGAACTGAGTCCAAAGGGTTGCGTTTACGCGGGTCGCCGGGTTCCTCCCCTCGTTCTGCACCGATGCGCACCATGGCGTCGCTACTCAACCCACTGAGTTTTCCAAAATCAGGTGCCGACGAGACATCAAAAAAAACTGTTCCGTCCACCACATAGGCCGCTTGTTTGTCCAAGAGTTTATGAATCAAGCCTCTAATTTCTGGGATAGCCCCGGTGGCTCTCGGCTCCCGCCAAGGAGCCAAGTTGCCTAAGGCTTCCATATCGACATCAAACTGGCGCACTCCGCCAAAAGCCAAATCAAGATGGTGCACTCCTCGCCGGCGGGCGGCCCGCAAAATGTCGTCGTCGACATCGGTGATGTTGCGCACCAGGCGAGTGGTGTGCCCACGTTGTTGCAAGCGGCGCTCTAACACATCATAAATAACGTAAGTGGCGGCGTGCCCAAGATGCGTGGCATCGTAAGGGGTGATGCCACAAAGGTAAAAAGTAACCTCCGGCTTGGGGTTAAAATCAACCACCTTTCGTTGAGCCGTGTCGTAAAGCCGCAAAGGGGTCAGCACCCCGGTCATCATTTTTGGTCGCTTTGGTCGCCGATGCCTGTGAAGCGTACCGCTACTTGGGTTTTATATTTGGTGTTGAGTTGCAGCAGCACTGCCGTAAAAGCCTCAATGGCCATGGCATTAGAAAGCCCACCGGCATCTAATGGCCGAACGCCCGGAAACTTACTCAGCAATTGACAAACCGCTTCGGTGGCCCGCTTATGATCCGAACAAATCAGTACATCACTCACCAAATCGGCAGCAAGGTTGCCGAGTTCGGCCGCTGGCACATGTTGCAAGGTGGCGGCCACAAAGGCATCAGGAACCTCCACCTGCACGCTGGCCGCTACCGAGCCGCGCGGTGGCACCAGAGGCTGAAACTCCCCGTGCACCAAGGCCAAAGCGTTGGACATACAAATCACTACCTTGCCGTGCAAATGCTCAACCACCGAATAAGCAGTAGAAGCAGCGGCATCCCAAGGTGTGGTGATCGCCACTAATTCGGCTTGGGCAGCTTCCTGATTATCGGTGGCTTGGATACGGAGATCATGATCGGGCCAGCGCTCGACAATTTTGTCTCGTTCTTCCAACGATCGATACCGAGACCGCGAACCCAACAAAACTTCATGACCCACCGATGCTAAACGGGCAGCTAAAGCGGTTCCGGCGGGGCCAGTGGCACCCAATAATCCAATTATCATAAGAACAGCGTAGACTATGGCTCCCCTCTCTGCGGTAAGCGGGGCGATAGGGTCTGGGAAATCCATCGCCCGGCATGGGCTTATTTTCGAAGGGAACGTCATGGGCATTCTTGAGGGCAAAAAGTTACTGATCACCGGGGTGCTTACTGATGCTTCGCTGGCTTTTTCCATTGCCCGTTTGGCACAAGAAGAAGGCGCCGAAATTGTTCTTACCGGTGCGGGCCGGGCTCTTCGCCTCACCCAACGCACCGCCCGCAAGCTGCCTACCGAACCTGAAGTTTTAGAATTTGATGTCACCTCGGCAGAACAAGCAGTGGCCCTGCGCGAGCATTTAGAGAAAAAATGGGGCCGGGTAGATGGGGCTTTGCATGCCATCGGTTTTGCCCCCGAGGTGTGTTTGGGCGACGACTTTATGGCCGCCCAATGGGCCGACGTGGCGGTGGCTATGGAAATTTCTGCCTACTCTTTGAAAACGGT
>ERZ1047985.2633-NODE-2633-length-11175-cov-4.861781_pt1 | contig 11175 bp, 6 predicted proteins | sample MGYA00383097_ERZ1047985 | MGnify/ENA primary metagenome ERZ1047985 (study PRJEB29581, sample SAMEA5548367) | metagenome | biome: marine; feature: coastal; material: water | depth 50 m | study: Short-term variability in the microbial, nano- and picoplankton...
TTAGATTTTCATCTATAAAGTTTTGATTTTTAGTTTTTTCTTTATGAAGAAAATTTATAAATGCAGTTTTTGTTCCACTATAGCTAATATCACCACCTTTAACTTTAGGTAAAGGAAATTTGTATTTCAATTCGTTTCCACTTTTTGAAAGCTTATCTATTTCAGGACCAGCAGGATATCCTAAACCAATTTTTTTTCCACATTTATCAAAGGCTTCTCCTATTGCATCATCTAAAGTTTGTCCTAAAATTTTCATTTTAAAGTAATCTTCTACATAAATAAACTGAGTGTGCCCCCCTGATATTGTAACACCTAGAAATGGAAATGAAGGTTTTTTTAAATCATTTTTTATAAAATGTACTAATAAGTGAGCCTGCATATGATTAACATCTATAACAGGTACATTTAAAGATAAGCCAAGTCCTTTTGCAAATTCAGTTCCTATTATTAATGATCCCATCAATCCAGGGCCTCTCGTAAAAGCGATCGCTGAAATTTCTTTTATTGAAACTTTAGATTCCTTTAATGCTGAGTCAACTACAGGTATAATATTTGAAAGGTGTGCTCTGGATGCTAATTCAGGAACAACTCCTCCATATTTTTTATGAATATTTTGATTAGCTATTACATTAGATAATACCTTGCCATTTTTTAATATAGAAGCTGATGTGTCATCGCATGATGATTCAATACCAAGTATATATATATCTTTATTTGACATTACTATCTTTGTAGGGACAAATTTAAACAAGAATTACTATTAAGAATTCAAAAAAAATATTTTTAATTATTTCAGGCCTAATAATCCTGTTTATATCTTCTGTTTTTATAGTAATTAATTCTTCTGTTTTTCAAGACTATTTAAAAAAGAGCATAGTAGGATATGTTAATGCTAACACGGACAATACTCTTCAAATTCAAAATTCAAAATTTAATTTAAGAGGTGAGTTAGTGCTCTCAGATATATTACTGTCAAATAATAATTCTGATACAATTATATTACTAGAAACACTAAAGACTAAGTATCTTCCTTTAATTTCCACTAGTAGTTATGACAGTTCACTCTTTATTGAAGGTTTGGAAGTTTATCTTAATCAAAATAATAATGGAACTGAATCAAATTATTTAAAAGATGATATTGATGAAATATTAGATAATTTATTCTTTGATAATCTTAATGTGTCAAACTCTAATTTATTCATAGTTAATGATACAATCCAGCATTCAATTGATATAAATACTTTAATTATCAATAAAATTAAAAGAAATATAAATGGAATAAATTTTGATATATCTATGTTTCAGGGTGGGGTAGATGAATATCTGATTGAAAATTTTGAAACTAATTTTGAATTAAATAATGATTTTGTATCACTTGAAAACTTGTATTTTTCAGATGTAAATCAATTCCTAGAAGGAGATTTAAATTTTTATTTCAATCAGAATTTTTCAATAAAAAATTTTAATGATTCAAATCTTAGATTTAAACTTAAATCTGAATTCTTAAATATAAATTCAAACGAAATTAATTTGCCTGATTTTATTTCTGGAGAAATAGACTTTTCAGGATCAAAAAATAATTTTTTAATAAATAGAGCTTTGTTTATTACTGAGTTTTTCCGACTAGATTCAAAAATAAATGTTGAAAATGGTTTTTCTTCAAATCCTAATGTGAAAATTGATATTAACAATCTGGATTTTAAAAAAGAGAATATAAACTCAGTGTATGAAATTGATAATAGGATTGATTATCCGTCTATGTATGGTAATATAGAATTAACTGATAATAAAATCTCATATAAATTGAATCAAGTTGATGAATCTAAAACTATAGTTGATATAAAAGGAACAGCTGAATTAGATGATATATTATCCTATAAAATTAGTTTAAATACAGAGCTACACTCAAATGATCAAATTTTAAACCTTTTAAATTTAAATTCTCTTAAAATAAACTCAAATATTACTGGAACAACAAAACAATTAAGTACAATTGAATCTTCTATTTTTATCCTTAAAAATGATAAAGATTTTGTAATAGATGTCAATTCTTTCATTAGTAATAATGACTTAATTGCTCAGGTTGACATAGTATCAGAAAATATTATTATTAACTCTAATGTTTTAGGTAATAATTTAAACAAAATGTATAATATTGATACTGACATAGATATAATAAATATTTCTGACTCTGAGTTTTTAAATTTTAAAACAAAAGCTACTATAAATGTTGATTTGTCAGAATTAGAACATATTAAATCCTTTGTTTCTCTTCAAGACATATATTTAAAGAATTTAAACAATGAATTTTCTTTAGAGTCTTTTTCAGAGATTAACGATCTTATAGATTCAAATTTCATTAATGATGATATCAATCATGATCTTACCATTAATTATTCAAAAGACAAGTTTTATATTGATTCTTTTCTTGGAAATGGGTTAAACTTTTCAGGTTATTATAAAAATGAGGATGATTTAGACTTTGAAATTAAAATATCAGATTTAATCATATCAAACTTTTTTCAAATTAACAGAAATCCTATTAAAGGAAAAATATCATCAAATATCAGATTAAATAGAAATTCAGAAAATAGAACTTTAGATTTCAACTCAAGTATATCTGATATTAACCTAAAGGATTTTGATATCGGTGAACTGAATCTTAGACTTTTTGGTAATACAGATTATAATTCTTATTCCGTTAACCTTGACTTATTTGACAAAACTAATAATTACATTAAAGGGGAGGGAACTGTCATAGCTATTAACGAAAAGCCGAATATAGATATTGATTTACTAATTAATAATTTCGATATATCCTTCATTGAAAAAATAGGCTTAAGTACTATGTCGGAAATATCTAGTAAAGTATCTGGTGAGGTAAATTTATGGGGTGCATTTGATGATATACAACACAATGGAAAACTTTATTTAAATCAATCAAGCTTTACAATCCCATATCTAAATATTGAATATTTACTATTGGATAACTCCGAAATAACTTTATACAATCAAAATTTTGAATTAAATAATATATCTATTACAACTCTGGATTCAGAATCAATAACTTCTTTAAATGGAAGAATCTTTCATGAAGATTATAAAAATTGGAATTTAGATCTTGCTTTTCAGTCAGATAAATTATATATAATTAATAAAGAATTTGATGAAAATGATAGTTTTTATGGAAAAGCATTTATTGGTGGGGATATGTCAATAAGCGGTCCCACAGATAAGGTGAATATAAATATTGATGGTGTTACAAAAAATGGAACTTCTATAACTATTCCTAATTCTCAAAACTATTCAATTGAGGACTTTTCTTTTATTAAATTTAGTGATCTTAACTCTTATTCAGATGATTTAATACTTACTGAAAATAAAATTTCTGAATCTGCAAAAACTGTAGATTTAAACATGAATCTTGAAATTAATAATAATGCAGAAGTTGAAATAACTATAGATCAGGAAACGGGTAGTTATATTAGTGGTAAGGGTGATGGCAATTTGTTTATGGAAATAGATTCAGATGGTAAATTTAATATGTATGGTGATTTTACTGCAAAAGAAGGAATTTATAATTTTAGAAACCTTGCTTTGATTGACAAGAAATTTCAGTTAAAAGAAGGGGGAACGATCATCTGGGATGGTGAGCCTTTGGGCGCGCAAATGAACATACAAGCTACGTATAATGTTCCAGGAGGAGCTAATCCAGCTTTACTTCTTGATAATCCAAATTTTAATAAAAAAATACCTACTGACGTTGAGATAAAATTGACTGGAGATTTGACTAAACCTAATAGCCCTGATTTCGAAATATTTTTCCCCAATACAAGTAGTACAGTAACTTCAGAGATAAACTATAAATTAAACGATCCTGAAGTGAGACAACTTCAGGCTATATCTCTCTTGACTCAAGGTATTTTCATAAATGAAGTCAGTGTATCTATTGAAGGAGTTACAAATAATATCTATGAAAAAGTATCTGAAGTGTTTAGTGATATTCTTGGAGGTTCACAGGGTCCTTTAGAGGTTGGTTTAAATTACTTACAGGGAGATCGAAGTGATATATTAGACATCAAGACTGAAGATAGATTTGGTGTCACGCTCTCTACTAAGATTAGCGATAAAATTTTATTTAATGGAAAAATTGGAGTTCCAATTGGTGGAATTGAGGAGACCCTTATAATAGGAGATGTTCAAATAGATTTTATTTTAAATCAAGACGGTAATCTAAGGGCGAAAGTTTTTAATAAAGAAAATGAATTTAGATATATTGGGGATGAATTAGGTTATACTCAAGGAGTTGGCTTGTCTTATCAAGTAGACTTTCAAACATTCAGAGATTTATTATCAAAAATTATAGTGAATAATAATTAACAATTTCAAGTTATTGCTTAATATCCTTAAATTTTATAATTAAATTTGTGCAATCTTAAGAAATTGACTAATAAAATAAGAAAAATAGGTGTTTTAACTTCTGGTGGCGATGCTCCTGGAATGAATGCTGCTGTTAGAGCAGTAGTTAGGTCAGCTGTCTATAATAATATCGAGTGTTATGGTATATACAAAGGCTATGAAGGTTTAATAACTGATGATTTAGTTAAGCTTAATGCAAGAGGAGTTAATAATATCATTAACAAAGGTGGAACTATATTAAAATCTGCAAGATGTCTTGAATTTAGAACTAAGGAAGGTAGAATTAAAGCTAAGAACACACTAGATAAACATGGAATTGATTCATTAGTAGTTATAGGAGGAAATGGTTCTTTAACTGGTGCACTTTTATTAGAAGAAGAACACGGTGTTAAGGTAATTGGTATTCCGGGAACTATTGATAATGATTTAGTTGGTACTAGATGTAGTTTAGGGTATGATACTGCTTTGAATACAGCTGTAAATGCTATTGATAAAATTAGAGATACTGCTAGTTCTCATAACAGGCTTTTTTTTATAGAAGTAATGGGCAAGGGCTCAGGTCACATTGCGCTTAATGCAGGTATTGGAGCAGGTGCAGAAGAAGTGCTTATACCTGAACAAAACATGGGATTAGATAGATTATTAGATTCTTTAAGAAAAAGTGAAAAATCTGGAAAATCTTCGAGTATAATTGTGGTTTCAGAAGGAGAAAAAATAGGTGATAATGTTTTTCGTTTTTCATCCTATATAGAAAAAAATCTACCACATTATGAAATTAGAGTTTCTATTTTAGGTCATATACAAAGAGGAGGTACTCCTTCTTGTTTTGATCGAGTATTAGCATCAAGAATGGGTGTTCATGCTGTTGATTGTTTAATCGATGAAAAAAGTAAAATTATGGTGGGTGTGATTGATGATAAAATGGTCACTATTCCTATTAGTGATGCCATTAAAGGAGGTCAAGAAATTGACAAAGATTTAATTAGAGTATGTGATATAATTTCAATTTAATTTTAATAATATAATTAACATGGCAATAAATATTGGTATAAATGGTTTTGGTAGAATAGGAAGGTTAGTTTTTAGATCTGCAATTAATAATCCTGATTTTAATGTTGTATCTATTAATGATCTTCTTGAAATTAATCATCTTGCTTATCTTTTAAAATATGACTCTGTTCATGGTTCATTTGATGGTTCTGTGGAAATAAGTGATAATAAATTAATAGTAAATGGAAAGACTGTTAAAATTACTGCTGAAAGAGATCCTAATAATATAGACTGGTCAGGTATGGGTGTTGATATAGTTGCGGAATGTACAGGAATTTTTACTTCCATTGAAACAGCTTCATCTCACATAAATTCTGGTGCCAAAAAAGTTGTAATTTCTGCTCCTAGTCCAGATGCTCCAATGTTTGTTATGGGAGTTAATCATAAAGATGCTAAATCCTCAGATAAAATAGTGTCAAATGCATCATGTACAACAAACTGTTTAGCTCCAATCGCGAAAGTATTGAATGATAATTTTGAAATTCAAGAAGGACTAATGACGACAGTTCATGCTGCAACAGCAACTCAATTTACAGTTGATGGTCCTTCTAAAAAGGATTTTAGAGGAGGAAGAAGTTCTCTTCTAAATATTATTCCTAGTTCTACGGGAGCAGCTAAGGCTGTTACTAAAGTAATTCCTTCTTTAGAGGGTAAGTTAACAGGTATGGCTTTCAGAATTCCTACAGCTAATGTTTCGGTAGTTGATCTAACAGTTAGATTAAAAAAAGAAACTTCATACGATGAAATAAAGAAAGTAATGAAGACTGCTTCTGAAAATGATTTGAAAGGTGTACTTGGTTATTGTGATGACTTGGTTGTTTCTCAAGATTTTATTGGTGATAAAAGGACATCAATTTTTGATGCTAACGCAGGTATGGAATTAAATTCAAAGTTTTTCAAAATAATTTCTTGGTATGATAATGAATGTGGTTATTCAAACAAACTTCTTGATTTAGGGAAACATATATATTCAATTTGATAAAAAAATGATTTTAGTTGTTGATAGTGGTTCTACTAAGACTGATTGGATAGCTTTAGATAATGAAGGTGAGGAGATTTTTTCTACTCAAACTTTAGGTCTTAATCCTCAAATGCTATCTAATGAAATATTGAATGAAAGAATAAAAAATAATTTTGATATATATAAAAATAGAAAATTAGTAACTAAACTTTTTTTTTATGGAGCAGGATGTGGTGTAAAAGACACTCAAAATCGTATACTTAAAGTTTTTAAATCAATTTTTGTAAATAGTGAATTTGATATTAAAGAAGACACATATGCAGCTGTATATTCAGCTGTTGATAAAGGTGTGCCATCTATTGTAAATATTATTGGAACAGGTTCTAACTGTTCTTATTATGATGGTAAAAATGTGATTCAAAAAGTTCAATCTTTAGGATATGTATTAATGGATTATGCAAGTGGTAATTACTATGGTAAATATTTAATTAGAGCATATTATTTTAATAAAATGCCAGAATATTTAAGAGATGAGTTTTCTAATAATTATGATTTATCTCCAAATTCAATCAAAAATAAATTATATAGAGAAGAGAATCCTAATACTTATTTAGCTGGTTTTGCAAGATTTTTAATAGAAAACAAGTCCAACGAATATTTTAAAGAAATTATTTTTAAAGGTTTAGAGAGGTTTATAGATTATCAAATTCTTCAGTACGATGATTTTAGTAAGGTTGATATACATTATGTTGGATCAATTGCTTATTATTTAAAAGATGAAATAACTAAAATTGGTAAGAAATATAATCTTAAAACTGGAAAATTTATTCAAAGACCAATTACTGGTTTAGTTGATTATCATAAAAGAAATATTTAAAACTAGTTAAATAACTGCTATCATTGATATCTCAACATTAACATTCATTGGAAGTGTTTTTACTGCTATTGTTTCTCGTGCAGGTTCATTTCCAGAAGTTAGATAACTCCCGTATACTTCATTTACCGATTTAAATAATGACATGTCAGACAGAAAAATGGATGATTTTACAACATCGCTAAAGTCCATCTTTGCTTCATTTAATATATTTTTAAGATTCATCATAACTTGATGAGTCTCATCTGTAATTGTTTTATTATTTAGTTCCATTGATTTAGGATCTAAAGCTATCTGTCCTGAAATAAAAAGAGTATTTCCTTTAAGTATTGCTTGATTATATGGTCCTATTGGAGCGGGTGATTTATTAGTATTTATAATTTTTTTTCCCATAATTTTTATAATTATCTGTCTGGTTCTGACCTTTTTTCGTACTTAAGATCACTAAGTAATCCTGATTTTATGCCAATAAAAAAATTCCATGAGGCCCTAGGACTAAAAGGTACCCATGAAAAATCTAATTTCCAACTATCTAAATCCCTATCAAATCTTAACTGAGTATAAGTAAATCCCTTTTGTTTGAAGTCGTATCCTGATGATATTCCAACAGTCCATTTGGGTGTTAGAGATATATTTGAGGATATCATAAGGGAGTTTGTTGAAAAGTCTTTTTGCCCTCTAGAGTTATTATATGTTAATGAATATGCTAGGTTTAATGACCAAGGCATTTTATAAATATAATTTGTTAAATCAATTTCTTCTTCTTCATCTTCATCATACTCTTGATTTTGTCTTGAATCTGAAAAATCTTGTGACACACCAAATAAGTCATCTGCTCTACCACCACCAGATGTAGACTGTTCAATTTGACCCTCAGATTGACCTCTTTTGAAAGTATTATTATTTATTTGATATTGAGTTGAAATATTAGCGCTAGTCATTCTTAAGAGACCTCCACCATTTTTTGAATTAAAAACATTAATTCTTTGATTGTTTTCGTCAAGTGCATATGGATCAAATGTTGCTCCGGTATTTACTGCAAACCCTTTAGCAATATCGATACCTCCAGCTACTCTAAATGGTGATAGTTTAAATTCATCTGCAGCAAGATTATAGCTTGTAGAAATATTTAAATTTTTAAATATATTTATCTTTCGAAGTTCGGTTGAGGTAGAGTCTTTAGGCTTTACTTTAGCTTCTAAAGTATTTGCAATACTTAAACCAATACTGCTTGAATAATTTTTACCAGGTGCTCCATATAATCCTCCTTGAAACCTTGTGTATTCAGCAGTATTCCCATTAGCATCTATTATATAAGTGTCATAGTACTTTTCAAAGCTAGGATTATTTGAATATGAAATGCTAGGTGTAATGGTATGTCTAATAGACTGAACTTTATTTTTGGGTTTGAAGTTTACAATTCCATAAATTTTAGTGGTAATACTACCACTAAAATTATAAATTCCAAACCTATCAAATCCATCTAAAGTGTCTTTTATAGAACCATTTTGCTCATTATAATCAGTATATTTAATTGTTTTACCTGCCCATGTCTCCTGATATCTACCACCTACACTTACACTAAAATGCTTAAACATTTTAAAATTTGTAGTGAAAGGAATATTATGTTGTACTCCAGATCTAGCATTTTCAAACATGCCTTTTTTTAATAATAAATCATCTGCAAAAATTGCTCTATTTTCAGCCTTAGAGGAATATTGGATATTTATATTTTGAAAAAATCCCTTTTTTGATTTTCCTTTCCTTTCAAATGGATAAAATCTATTTGAATTTAAGGTTAGAGTTGGTAAAGTTAGATTCACTTCTTTAGATTGTGTGTTTTGAGACATGTTAGCAGTAAGAGATAACCTAACTCCTGCACTACCTGGAAAAGATTTTGAATATGAAATTGATGAACTAAGATTATTATTTAAGAAATTAGCAGTGTTTAATTGATTTACGGATTCTCTAAAATAATCACTACTTCCAAAATTAACTGAAGCAGAAAATGTTGAATTTGGAGATGATTTGGGATCTTTTGTATGGCTCCATCTTATATTATAAACAGTAGATTTAGAATAATTTGGAAGTCCTCTTTCACTATTAATCAAATTTTCATATCTAACTGTGAAATTTCCATTATACCCATACCTTTTTCTGTATTGAGAACTTATGTTAAATCCATAACTTCCATTGGTGTAATAATCTGCTAAAACTGTTAAATCAAAATACTCAGATAACGGTATATAATATCCTCCATTCTGAAGTGAATAACCTCTTTCATTACTTTCATTAATGTTAGGAATAATGAATCCTGAATCTTTTGTTTGTTGTGAAGGGAAATACGCAAAAGGAAGACCTATAGGTGTTGGAACATTTTTTATAAATAAATTTGTAAAACCAGTAATGATATTACCACCTGGAACTAATTTTCCTTTTCTAATTTTAAAGAAATAGTCAGCATCTTCTGATTCTCCCCCCAAAAGGTTTCCTCCAGTTGTAACTTTTCCATCTTTTAGGTAATAAACTGAATCATTTTGTTTTTTTGTGAGACTGGATAGAATATTCATTCCATTTTCCTCTGATTTTGAATTCCAGATTAAAGCTTTTTGATTATCAAAATTATATTTAATTGAATCTGGGTTAACTGTATTCCCTCCTTGAATAAAAGTTGGATACTGACTAAGATTTCCTTTAGAGTCAGCAATTCTTCCTGCAGTTACAACATTTTCCTTATAATCTAAAATTATAAGTCCTGAGGTTAGCACTATATCACCATACTCTATTTTAGCATTATTATATAGGATTATCTTATTATTTTTTTGATCAATTCTTATTGAATCTGTAGCATCGTATTTAACATTATCAAGAAGTACAGATTTTTTATCATTTTCTCTAGATAATGAATCCTGCAGTTTATTATTTTCTTGAGAATATGAGAGAGTTAATCCTGAAAAAATAAAAATTATAATAAAACTTAAAGATTTTTTTTTCAAGATTTGAAATTGAGTTATTAACAAGGTACTTAACTTATACAAAATTAATCATAATTTTAATTATAACTATTTATAGCAATGAATTCACTTAGGTTATTTACTCTACTTTTATTTCAATTTTGTGCTTTTTATTCATATAGTCAAACTGATTCAAATTTAAAATCTGATTTTACTGTTGTAATTGATGCAGGTCATGGTGGTAAAGATCCAGGAAATACAGGTAATGGGTTTATTGAAAAAAATATTGCTCTAAAAATATCACTTAGCCTAGGAGATATACTTGAACAAAATGGTATTAATGTCATTTATACAAGAAAAAAAGATGTTTTTGTAGATTTATTTGAAAGAGCAGAAATTGCAAATCAATCTGATGCTCAACTTTTTATATCTATACATTGTGACTCTCATACATCTCAAGCCTTTGGTGCAGGAACATTTGTTCTCGGTCTTCATGCTAATCAACGTAATTTTGAAATTGCAAAAAAAGAAAATTCAGTAATCTTTTTTGAAGATAATTATGAAAGTACTTATGAGGGTTTTGATCCAAATAATCCAGAATCAGTAATTGGATTAACTCTGATGCAGGAGGAATATCTAGATCAAAGTATTATAGCTGCTTCATATATTCAAAATAGTTTTGTTAAAAGACTAAAAAGAAAAAACAGAAACGTAAAGCAAGCAGGTTTTATTGTTTTAAAATACACTTATATGCCAAGTGTGCTTGTTGAAACAGGATTCCTAACCAATAGAACAGAAGGATCATATTTAAATTCGAATAAGGGTCAGTCTGAAATGGCTATTGCTATTTCTAGTGCAGTGCTTAAATACAAGAATGATTTTTTTAAAAACTTATCAACATCATCACCTATTAATGA
>ERZ1047985.2641-NODE-2641-length-11164-cov-8.557476_pt1 | contig 11164 bp, 8 predicted proteins | sample MGYA00383097_ERZ1047985 | MGnify/ENA primary metagenome ERZ1047985 (study PRJEB29581, sample SAMEA5548367) | metagenome | biome: marine; feature: coastal; material: water | depth 50 m | study: Short-term variability in the microbial, nano- and picoplankton...
GGTCGAACCAACTTCAAGCTCAACCGCACCGCAGTTCTTGCGACCAACGTCGCCTGTGTACGAGATAACGACATGTGTCTCTGTCCTCTTAGAGACAAGTTCGAATCCTCCTCGGTCCGCCATTTACTTCCCCTACATCGTATACGTTTTGTAAATTTCGAAGAAATTTGTACTTATATTCAGACTACTACGCGTCAAAGTTAATGTCGTCACTCGCATAGAATTGCCGAATAATCGGTGGTCGACGACGGCAGATAGCGTGTCATCTCTTGAAAGCCAGTGCATCGCGCTTTAACCAAACGTGATGAAACCTTTCCTGATACTCCAACTTCGCCCGGAACAAGAAACCGCTGACAATGAGTTTGAGGCGATCTTGGATAAAGGCGGTTTTGAACGGGACGAGGTTGTCCGGATACGTCTCGATCAGCAAAGCCTTCCTGACGACCTGCGCCTAAGTGACTATGCAGGTATTATCGTTGGTGGCGGACCTGGTTGTGTCAGCGATCCGGTTGAAACCAAGGACCCGGTTGAGAAACGGATCGAGGACGAAATTTTGGGTTTGATGCCCGAAGTTTGCGAACGTGATTTTCCGTTCCTTGGGTGTTGCTACGGCATGGGTATCCTTGGTCATCATTTGTCACCGGGATTCGTATCAAAAGAACATTTCGGCGAGCCAGCTGGCGGGGTAGATTGCGTGCTAACTGATGCAGGCAAATCCGATCCATTGCTAAGAGGTGTGCCCGGTGACTTTCGCGCTTTGGTGGGTCACAAAGAGGCTGTGCAAGCCTTGCCCAACGGTGCTGTTCACTTGGTCAAGTCCGAGCCAGCGCCGTTCCAAATGTTGCGTTTTGGTCGGAATGTTTATGCCACCCAATTTCACCCTGAGGCTGATGCGCATGGGTTTGAAGTTCGCATCAACATTTACAAACACAAAGGCTATTTCCCTCCTGAGACAGCGAATGACTTGATCGAAGAAATTCGCCGCGAAGATGTCCGGTTCCCTGAAGTGATCCTACGAAACTTCAAGGCAATCTACGCCGGATAGTCCTCGCTACATTCACCGCTTGTTAACCAAATCGCGACCCTTTGTTGCTCAGATCGTCTCTGGCGCCTGTTATGCGAGTGCTTTAAAGTCGCGTGAATGATCCGGAGGTTGATTGATGGGTGAGTTTATCGCGGGGCTGGTGTTAGCACTGGCCGATAGTTTCAAGGGTACGGGTGTTCCCGGTTGGGTCGTATTGGTGCAGTTGATTGTGCTGATCGCCAGCCTGATCGCCGTCTATCTATCGCACCGTAAAAAGCTGACCTATATTAACACGTTGATTTACATGGTCCAAAGCGTGAAGGGCCCGTTGACCACCACCAAATTAGCCGAGCTTAACCCGTTTCTTTTGCGTCCAACCGACGACACCCGGACGATGCAGCAAAAGCGGGCTTGGGCCAATTTTTGCGACGGATTGGAAGAGGTTGACGGCAAAGATGAGGCGCTAAACGCACTTGTCTCACCGTCAGATTGCCTCAACCGTGATTCCATGAGCATCGGTCACGGCATTTGGCGTCAGGTTCCTGGGCTGTTTGTTAGCACTGGGTTGGTGTTAACCTTCCTTGGCCTAATCGCCGCCCTGCGTGAAAGCGGGCAGACCATTCTTTTGGCTGGGCAAGACCCACAATTATTGCAGTTATCGCTGTCTGATTTACTGCGGATCGCCTCGGCCAAGTTTATCATGTCTTTGGCCGGTCTGACCGGATCAATCATCCTTGGGTTTTACATGCATATTCTGGACGCGAAATCGAATGCAACTTTGTCCAGACTAAGCAGCATAGTGGATGGCAAAGTGAAGCTTTCGTCACCCGAGCGGACCCTCGCAAACATCTTAAAGGCCATTCGTGGATCTGAGGGTGAAGCGGCAGAGTTTTCGAGAAAATAATGTTCCGTCGCAAGCGTCATCAGCAAGAAGAAGAGAGCGAAAGCATTTTCGTTTCGATGACCGATTTGACGGTGTCGATCCTGATGATTGTGATTATTCTTCTGGGATTTTTTGCGTCGCAAATGCGTGACGTGAAAACACTTGAGGAATTAGAAACTTTGAAAGCCGTCCTGCAAGAACGGGACGCCGAGATTGCCGCATTGAAGACCTCGTTATCTCAAGAAGAGGCAATGCGGCGAAAGTTCGAAGACTTACACGCCACGGCCATTGCTGAGATCGAAGTTCTTCGACAGTCGCAGACAGATCTGACGGGTGATTTGGAAGTGACAATGGATGCGAAACTTGCGCTTGAGCAAGCTCAGAAAGTTTTGAAATCCGAGTACGACATTCTAGAGAAAACCTACGAGAACTCTGTGACTGAGGCTGACGCGCTTCGCCAAGAGCTGCTAGATTTGACGACCGAGTTGGGCGATGCGGGCAGTGTACTTGCCAATCTTCAAGAAGAGCTTGCACTGCGAGAGGCTGAGTTGGCTGAAAACATGGCCAAAGTAACCGCACTTGAGAATGAGCTCAGCGCTGAGATATCTGCCCGCGAACTGGTCGAAAGCAAGCTGGCCGAAGCGCAATCGCAAATTGGCGGTCTTCAGTCTGAGGTCAGCGATCTGACGCTAGGGGTTGAGGCGCTGGATGGGCGGCGTATCGAACTGCTTGGTATTCGCGACGTAATTGAGGCTGAAAAACTGCAGCTCAGCAATGATTTGTCGTCCAGTAAAGGCGAAACCCGCAAGGCGAATGCAACTGTGCGTGAACGGGATCAAGTTATCACAGACCTGCAAGCAGACATTATAGGCCTCAACGCTGATATTGACGTGCTAAAATCTCAGGCGGCGTCGACGCTTCAGGAATTGGAATCGGAGCGACAAGCAAGAGCCGGCGCCGAAGCTGCACATGCTCAGGCCATGTCCGAGATATCTGAGCTACGTAAGGAAATCTCAAAGGTTGAGTACCAGCAGGCCGTCGTCGCGGCCGAGCGAGATGCGTTGGCAAATGCCCGATCCAAACTGATGGCCGAGCGTGATGATTTGCACGCCGAGATTGCGGACTTGTCAGGCCAATTGGAAGCATCTGATGAGAGCCGCCAGAAGTTGATCGCAACACACGCGGATCAAATTACTGTGCTTGATGGGCAGATCGCTGACATGACAGCACGCGAAGCTGACATGCTTGAAAAGCAGGTAGAACTTGAGCAAGCCCTGACAAACCGTGATGCCATTATTGCAGTGCGTGATGAGCGGCTTGCCGCGTTGTCGTCTGAACTTGATGAAACCCAGAAGCTTCTCGCAAATGCGAATTCTCAGGTATCAGCACTAGAAAAACTGCAAGGAACAACCGCCGGCGAAGTGATCAATGTAGAACGCGCGATGGAAGTATTGCGTTTCGATTTGAAGCAATCATTTGAGCAATCCAAAGCGTTGAAAGCTGAACTTGCTACGTTGCAGGCCGATCTTGAAGCGGCACACGTCGCCTACGCAGCGCTAGAAGCCACGGCAAGTTCGGATGTTGAAGCAGCAGTGCTGATCCAAAACGAGTTGATCGAAAAGGCTGCCGAGATTGAGGCACTACTTGAAGAACGCGCAGGTCTAGCCAGAGAATTGAACGCAGTCACAACCACCGCTGAGCGACTGCTGGACGATTTGCGAGACAGCGAAAGCGTCCGGAGCGAGCTGATATCCGAATTGTCGTCATTGCGTAGTGCGGCAGAAGTAGCAGCGGCACAAAATAGCGATTTGTCCAAAAACTTAAGCGCGGAAATTACAAAGCGCACAGAAGCGGAAGCAAATTTGGCGGCTACGAGCGCGGAGTTGGCGCAGGCTAAATCAAGCTTTGAAGACGGCCTTGTGATACTGTCCGAACTGCGGAGCGCACTTGATGAATTGCAGATTTCAGCAGACGAAACCACGGTCTCGCTTGCAGAACGTGATGAAGAAATTCTTGCAATCACCACGCAACTGGATGCCGCCCGTGAAGTTGCGGCCACAAAAACAAGCCAGTTAGAACTTGGTCAATCGCAGTTTGAAGAACTGCAGACCGGTTTCCAAAAACAGCGTATCATCTTGATGTTGAGGCAGTCTAAATATGAACGTGCCAGTCTTGAAGTTGAGACGTTGAAGGGGCAAGTGGCTGAACTTACTGCTCAGCTTGAAGCATTACAGGTCGAATTGGATGCCGCTCTCGCAGACCTAGATGGGCCCGAAGAAAAAGTAGGTGAATAGGCGCCATGCGATATGACTCTATGATCCAAATCACAAATGAATGATAAACCGTCGGGATAGATGCAAACCCGTGCTAGATTGCGACAAGCAAACACAAAATCATATACAGATTAGGCTAAATTTGTCTGGCAGACTTCATAAATCACTGAAAGAATTCATAAAATCTAGATTCGACCATCAGCTTGATACGCCTGAGGGAAGGAAAAAGAGCGTTTTCTTTGCTAAATGGATAGATCTAGGTTTTCTTCGGCGGCGATGGACCAATGACGGTAAAGTTACGCCTCGTGTTTGGAGATCCAATAATCCCACCACTGAACGGTTAGACGCCTTTGCGCAAAAGGGCATCAAGACCATTATCAACCTGCGACATGACGTCAATTCTAGCCCGGTTAAACTTGAACTTGAGCAGTGTGAGCATTTGGGACTGCGGTGCATATGCTATCCGATGGGGCCACGACGCCCGCCAACGCGCTCTGAGTTGCTTGGCTTAATAGCATTATTCAACAGTGTGGATGGCGAAGTCCTTATACACTGCAAATCTGGCGCGGACCGGACCGGTCTTGCTTCCGCTATTTGGCTTTTGACCCAAGAAGGCCGATCGATTGAAAAGGCTGCAAAGGAATTATCTATTCGCTATCTGCACCGAAGAAACTCGGAGACGGGGATACTAGACAGCGTTTTGGATCTGTATGCGCTAGCCCCTAAAGGCCAGAGCTTTGAAGAGTGGGTTGCCAATGACTACGACCCTGTACTTGCGGTAAAATTCCACAGCGAGAATAAGGAAATTCTTACAGGCTTTGGTAGCGTGCGTTCGCTGGTTTCGGATCTTTATAAATATGCACAACATCGTGAAGCGTACTGGCATGCCTCGTTTCAAGATTTGACCGAGTCAGATTCAGACAAGAAGCGCGCGCGTTTTTTTGTAAATTGGGTGGATCACGGTGTTTTGCGTCATTTATGGACAAACCGAGCAGAAATATCCCTAGGTATTTATAGATCGAACCACCCAACAGAGGCCCGCATTCGCGCAGAAGCGAAGGCCGGGATCAAGACATTTATAAACCTTCGCGGCGCGTCTACTCTTCCACAGTATCTCATCGAGAACGATATGTGTCGTGAACTTGGTATAACGCTTGTCGACTTGCCAATGACAGCAGGCCGAAAGCCTACAGGGAAAGAAATGCAAGATCTATTGGACGCATTTGATACTGCCGAACGACCATTGCTGGTTCACTGCAAGTCGGGTGCAGATCGAACGGGATTGGCCGCTGCCGCCTATTTGTTGGACCAATCCCAAGATGTCAAATCAGCAAAAGCACAATTGGCGGTACGATTCTTGCACTTTGCTTTCGGACCCAAAAAGTCACTTGATCAGTTTATTGATGATTATGAAGCGGATTTTAATACCACGGGAGTTCGTTTTCGGGATTGGATTGCAAGCCTAAATGAATAGGGACTTGCTGTGTTTTTTTGGTGTTTAGGTGGTTAAGTTATCCATTAAAACGGGTGTCCCAGCTTGGACGGCATCTACTACGCGCATCCCAAGAACTTGATCCGTCAACTTTGGCGCTGCACCGTAACCAGGCCTGACTGACCGGAAATCACTTGCCGTTATTATGGCGCCTGCATCTAAATCGTTTACGAAGTAGAGCGAGCGACGAAATAACAAATTTGAAGCCTCGCTGGACTTGCATCCATAATCTACGTTTCCGATTGCCTGCCATGCTGTGCGGGCAGAGTCGCAAAGCTGCCTAAACTCAGAAGGCTCAAGCGAAAAACTGTCATCAGGGCCACCGCCATTGCGATCTTCTGTCATGTGTTTTTCGATGATCGACGCCCCAAGGGCAACGGCCGCTATTGCGGTTGTATTGTCGAGTGTATGGTCCGACAATCCGGTCACAACTCCAAAGCGCGTGATCATGTCCGGGATCGTAGCAAGATTGTAATCGCTGGCAGGTGCTGGGTATCCCGATACGCATTGCAGAATTGCCAATTCGGAACATCCTCCCTCACGGGCTGCAGCAATCGCCTCGGCGATTTCTTCGTCATCGGCCATGCCAGTCGATATAATCAACGGTTTGCCAGTCGATGCGACGTAGCGGATGAGAGGCAGATCAACAGCTTCGAAACTTGCTATTTTGTATGCAGGCGCATTGAGATCCTCTAACAAATCCACAGCCGTCGGGTCGAAAGGGGACGAGAACATCGTGATTTCACGTTTGCGCGCGTGCTCAAACATCTCGGCATGCCACTCCCATGGCGTATGGGCCGAGTCATACAGATCATAAAGGCTTTGCCCCGCCCATTTTCCAGAGGTGATTTGAAACTCAGGACGGTCAGAATTGAGCGTAATCGTGTCGGGAGTGTAAGTCTGAATTTTTACGGCGTCAGCTCCAGATTCGGCTGCTGCATCGATCAATCGCAGTGCTGCACTAAGGCTGCCGTTATGGTTGGCTGACAGTTCTGAAATCACATAGGGCGGATGTGCAGGACCAATTTGACGCCCTGCGATTGATATATTGTATTGAAATGACATCCAATAATCCATTCATGCTCTGGCTTTGCCAATCCGTTGGAATGTACGGGATCAGAGTATCAATTTGAAGCAATAATATCCGTGGCTCAGGTTCATTTTGATGTAACCAGCAGATTTAAAAAGAGCGATGGATGTCGTGTTTTTTTCATGTACTTCAGCAAAAAGCGAGTGGATATTCGCAGCACGAGCCTTATCAGCTAGTAGTGATAACATGCGTGAGCCGATCCCCTTTCCGCAAGCTTGCGGGGCCAATATAATTGACACGGTAGCGCTGCCCAATCCATCCAAGTCAAGCCGCAGGTGCCCGATGAATGGCGTTCCCACGACATAAAGGAGACGGCTGTCATCATTTAAGGCCTTCGCAAACCATTCGAGATGATCTTCAAGCGAGATGACGACCGGTCTACGAAGGTGTGTTACCGACATGGCTTGGCGCCATTCCCAAATTGTCTCGGCGTGGTCGATGCTTGCCTCGCGCAAACACAACGCGTCCTCAAGGGCCGAAGCAACGCGGTCAGTACCTTTTCCGTCAACAATCGCGGCGGCACTGTGTGACATTGAACCTAGAATGTCGGGGGATTGGGCTTTTCGCAGGGCGTCACGCAGCCGAGTTGCAAATTCTGGTGATTGCGGCTTACCAATGCTAATTGCGGCACCGGTTTCCACAAGGGCTGCTGCACTCTCGATCTGGTTTTTCGCTACAATTGTAATTACGGACGGTAGGCCCATCGCACACTTCTCCCACGAAGTACCACCAGCAGCACTGATGGCCAAATCCGCATGCGCCATGATTTTTGATATTTCGGGCGTATCTACAACAACTTTCACAGGTATTCTCAGGTTGGCTGTCTGCGCGAGGACCTTATCAACTGCAACGGCTCGGGGGCCCATCACGACAGTCACATTCAAGTTTGCGTATTCTTTCAGAACATCTAATATCGCTCCGGTGGTGTTGCGCAAGTCAACTCCTCCAATAGTCACAAGAATATATTGTAAAATGTTGTTGCGCTTGCCGCGTCTTTTGAGACTTTTTGCACGGTTGAGCGCGAACTCCGGCCGGAGCAGTGCATATTTTGGGCCAATTATGCGTTCGTTACCATCAGGCATAAGACCATCATAATCACAGGCCCTACGGCCAAGGTTTTGGTCTAGCAACAGATCTGCAACGTGTTCGCGATCTGCCAGGTCATCAATCACCATGAGCTTTGTTCGGGCCGGCTTTGCGGCCTTTTCCCAGCGGGCTTCAAATGCATAATGATCTATGACAAGCCAATCGCTGGTCTGGACAGCTGAAAAGGTTTGTGCGGCGTCTTCTTCCCAGGGTACTTGTGCCCAATCGGCATGAGGCGGATCATCTTCTTGAGGAGAACTGGGTTTTGTTGGCTTGGGCAAGAGGGTAATTTCAAAACCTGCTTCGCGCAGTTTTTCACTAAGATTTCCTTCTAAGTCGCGACAAATGAATCGGCACTCATGCCCACGAGCGCGCAACGCCTCGGCCAATGCCATGCAGCGCATCACGTGACCGGTACCCATTGTGAGAGATGCGTCTACTCGAAAACTTAGCTCCATTGGTGCAAGACTTTGAACAGCACCTCGGCGCGGGACCAATCCTCTGGCGTATCGATATCCACAACGCGATGAGAAGGAAGAGGGACGCCAAATGAACCCGAGTTAAAAACGGCGGGATCTGCGATCCAACTTGAGGCAAGCCCCCAATAAAATTGCCCTGCATCATGCCAAGTGTCTTCAAGGTCTTGGCTCCTCGTTTGCAACTGTTCGGGATCAATCATCGCAATTGCGCCGTCTTTAGCTCGACGCAGGGCGCGCTGAATGGGGTAGTCATATTGGGTCACAGAGACGGCATAACGAGCGCCGTGCTGCAAAAGCACCAACCCTTGTTTTAGGTCACTCGATTGCACAAAAGGTGCGGTGGCATAGAGGCAACACACAGGAACGTCACCCGAAATACTGAGCGTTTCAATAGCATGAGCAATAACTGGTCCGGTTCCTGCGAAATCGTTGGATAATTTGTAAGGTCTCAGAAAAGGGACCTCTGCCCCTAAATCTCGTGATACTTCCGCAATTTCGGCGTCATCCGTTGAAACAACGACGTGGTCAAACAATCCACTTTCCAGTGCTGTTTTTATGGACCATCCAATAATTGGAGTTCCATAAAATGCGCGGATGTTTTTACGTGGAATCCGTTTGGAGCCGCCCCGTGCAGGGATAACGCAAATACTCATACGTTTTCTTCCAAGGCGCTTTTTAGTGCGTTCATAACCTGTAATTGATCTGCATCGGTCAGCCCTGCGTAAAGCGGGATCGAGATCGCTTCGCTATAATACGCCTCGGCATTGGGAAACTGGCCGACTTCAAACCCCATAGCACGGTAATACGGTTGGGTGTGCACTGGAATATAATGTAGGTTCACGCCAATTCCTGCTTCGCGAAGTGCACTAAAGATTGCAGCGCGATGCTGAGCAGCAACGCGCACAACATAAAGGTGCCAAGATGAAACGCTGTCAGGATGCTGCAAGGGGCGCTGAACCGGAAGATTTGTCAAAAGCTTGTCATATTGAGCGGCTAGAATGCGTCTTCTTTTTACAAACGAATTCAATTGGTTCATTTGCGAGAGTCCAAGCGCGGCTTGAATTTCCGTCATCCGGTAATTGTAACCCAAAGAAATCTGTTGATAGTACCAAGGCCCTTCACTGGTGTGAGTCATCTCGGCTGGTTCTCGGGTAATACCGTGACTGCGCGCCAGCTGCATTTTGCGTGCAAGATCAGCATCTTGAGTTGTTGCCAACCCGCCTTCACAGGTAGTGATGATTTTTACAGGATGAAAGGAAAACACAGTGATATCGGAATATCTGCAGTCACCTACGGGTTTTCCCTGATGGTCAGCACCGATCGAATGACTGGCGTCCTCAATGACTTTGATACCATATTCCTGAGCAAGGCCATAAATGGCTTCCATGTCTGCAGATTGACCACATAAATGAACGGGCACTATTATCTTTGGCAAACATCCGTTTGACTTTGCGTGCGAGAGCTTTTCGGCTAGAGCCGGAACCGACATTGTATACGTTAAAGGATCGATATCTACGAAGTCTACGCGGGCACCGCAGTAAAGAGCACAGTTTGACGAAGCGACAAATGTAATCGGAACTGTCCAAAGCCAATCACTTGGCCCAAGATCGAGCGCCATGCAGGCGATGTGCAATGCAGATGTCGCCGAATTTACCGCAACTGCGTGAGCGGCGCCAGTTCTACTCGCAACAGAATTCTCAAACTTGGGAACTTGCGGCCCTTGCGTTAGAAAATCAGACTGCAATACCTCAACCACTGCGGCCACATCTTCTTCTGTGATGTTTTGTCGACCGTAAGGGATAAAGCGATTATTCATTTGAAAGTCCATTGTCGCAATGTGGTGTTTTTATACAATGCATAAAGCGATGTCGATCTATGACGGATTATGACTTGAAGTTCCGCCCCCATCATTCTCTTCTAAAGTCCGTTTTCCCCAAATTAATGCTTTCATACGGAGCGACCCTAACCATGGTTGAACCCCTTCACATTCCTAAGTGAGAAAAGTGGGCATTCAGTTTTGAAGCCAGATGCTTTGGACAATAACTTGGTCTAAATCGCGCCAATATTTGCTTCGTTTGCGCTGATCCACGCCTGCAAATCTGCGTCTGTCATCCATTCAGGATTGCTGTCAGAGGCGTAAATGAACCCTTCTTTGACCGGAACACCCCCCTTTATACGAGCAGGACTCGAGGACCAGTTGTTAATTGCTGGCAGAATTTTGAAGTGTTCCGGATACTCATACGTGTGGGCAGCGTCTTCAGGTCCGATCATCTGCTCGTGCAACTTTTCACCGGGACGAATTCCAATCACTTCTTGTTTTGAGTTGGGAGCAATGACCCTCGCCACATGCGTCACTTTCATCGAAGGTATTTTTTTGACGTAGATCTCGCCGCCTTCCATGTCTGCGAGCGCATGCCAAACCAATTTGACGCCGTCTTCTAGACTAATCATAAAGCGAGTCATTCGTGGGTCGGTAATCGGCAAAACGCCTTTGGCGGCAATCGACTTGAAAAAGGGTATGACAGAGCCGCGTGATCCCATCACATTGCCGTATCGAACTACTGCTAAGCGGCTGCCATGCTCGCCGCCGTAGGAGTTAGCGGCAACAAATAGCTTGTCGGAGGCCAGTTTAGTGGCTCCATAAAGGTTAATCGGCGAAGACGCCTTGTCCGTTGACAATGCCACCACCTGTTTTACGCCACAGTCAATCGCAGCATCGATCACGTTCATTGCACCGTTGATATTGGTCTTTACGCATTCGAAAGGATTATACTCGGCTGTCGGTACTATCTTTGTCGCTGCGGCATGAACTACGCAATCAACTCCGCGAAACGCTC
>ERZ1047985.2647-NODE-2647-length-11156-cov-4.715881_pt1 | contig 11156 bp, 8 predicted proteins | sample MGYA00383097_ERZ1047985 | MGnify/ENA primary metagenome ERZ1047985 (study PRJEB29581, sample SAMEA5548367) | metagenome | biome: marine; feature: coastal; material: water | depth 50 m | study: Short-term variability in the microbial, nano- and picoplankton...
TTAGCCGTCGGCGCTTTATCTTTGGATGGCAGATTGAACGCCGTGACCTGCGCACTGCCCGCCGCGCTTCACGCAGCCGAACTTGGGTTATCGCTTTTATGCCCGCAAGCCTGCGGAGCTGAAGCGGCATGGGTTGAAACAACGCTCGTCATATCAGCGGATACATTGGGCCGTTTGATACAGCATTTAAACGGTCAAGCCGTTATATCCCCTGCGGCCCCTGGTTTGGTTTTTCTACAAAACCCCAACAAGGATCTTGCGGATATCAAAGGCCAAGAGCGCGCCAAACGCGCCTTGGAAATCACTGCAGCGGGGCGTCATCATACGTTTCTTATTGGAACACCCGGTTCGGGAAAATCAATGCTTGCAGCCCGGCTGAAAGCCTTTTTGCCCAGCTAAACGCCAAGGAAGCGCTGGAAACTGCGATGATACACTCGGTTAGCGGCTTGCTGAAAGAAGGGAGTATTTCACGCTCTCCACCGTTTTACGCACCCCATCATACGGCGTCTAAAGTGGCGCTGGTTGGGGGCGGGCGCAAAGCCCAACCTGGCGAGATTTCACTCGCCCATAACGGTGTATTATTTTTGGATGAGCTGCCCGAATTCTCACGCGAAGCGCTTGAAACCTTGCGCCAGCCGCTTGAAACGGGGGAAATTTGGATTGCCCGCGCCAGCGCACATATTCGCTATCCGTGCCGGTTTTTATTGATCGCCGCCGCCAATCCCTGCAAATACGGGTATTGTATCAATCAGAGCGTGCCTGTAACAAGGCCCCCTATTGCGGTGCACATTATTTTCAACGCTTATCCAGGCCGCTTTTGGATCGCTTCGATCTTTACGTACATGTAGAAGCCACCTCTTTCACCTCTTTGCAAAATCATGAGTTGGTGAAACGACCGGTGATATTGCGGCGCGTGTACGGGCCGCACGGCGCTGCCAGAGCCTTCGGTTTTCCGCCCATGACGGGATCCACAGCAACGCAGATGCACATGGCAAAGTACTCACCCAAACATGCACTCTTGCAACTGAAACAATCGGCTGGCTGCACAAAGCCTTGGATCATTTTCAACTTTCGCCGCGCGGCTATCATCGCATGCTGCGGGTTGCGCGCACCATCGCCGACCTAGAGGGTAGCGACACAATCGAAAAACCACATCTGAGCGAAGCGCTGAGTTTTTGCCCCTTCCCAGCGTCTGGAGAGACGGCCAAGCAAGCAGGCTGACCCAGCTTGGCGGCTGGGGGCTCATCAACTGCGTCGCCCAAAACCCCCAAACGGCACCTCATACGCCGCTTCAAACACGCTCTTCTTTGGCAACTTGGCTAGGGCTTCACACTAGTTTTTGTTCAATCGCCTGCCAGATATTTGCGGCAATATTAACGCCATCAAAGCGCTCAAGCTCTTGAATCCCTGTAGGTGACGTGACGTTGATTTCGGTTAAATACTGCCCGATCACATCGATGCCCACAAAGACCTGGCCTTTTTCGCGCAAAAGCGGACCAATACGCGCGCAGATTTCTAAATCGCGCGGCGTAAGCTTAATCTTCTCAGGCCGCCCGCCTACATGCATATTAGAACGCGTTTCGCCCTTAGCAGGCACCCTGTTAATCGCGCCAACTGGCTCTCCATCCACCAAAATCACCCGTTTATCCCCTTTACTCACATCTGGCAGAAACTTCTGCACGATCAGCGGTTCGCGCGAGAAGCCGCTGAACAATTCATGCAAAGATGTCATATTGCGATCATCTTCTTTGAGCAAAAAAACGCCTGCGCCGCCATTGCCGTAAAGCGGCTTTAAAATAACATCGCCATGGGCTTGGCGAAACGCTTTCAAGATTTCCAAATCGCGGGCAATCGCTGTTGGCGGCGTTAAATCCGGAAAATCAAGCACCAACAGTTTTTCGGGATAATTGCGCACCCAAAACGGATCATTCACAACCAGCGTTTGATCTTTTAACCGATCCAATAAATGCGTTGTCGTAATATAATGCATATCAAATGGCGGATCTTGGCGCAGCCAAACCACATCAAATTTGGCCAGCTCCACCTCCTCTTCTGGCCCAAAATCCACATGCCCACCCGCAACCCGCTGTACGGTCATGGGATATCCGCGCGCAGTTATTTTCCCGTTTTGATAGGCCAGCGTGTCAGGCGGGTAATAAAATAAGCTATGCCCTCGTGCTTGAGCCTCTTCGGCCAGACGAAACGTGCTGTCTGCTTCAATATTAACCGCCTCAATAGGATCCATCTGAAATGCGATTTTCACGACGCGCTCCTGCCATATGTTTTCAGCTTTGGTTACAACTTTAGCCAGCTAAATAAAACCCATCTCTGATGGTTGCTGAAAATCCTCTGAAAAAATACGCTTTCTACAATTAAAATGGCGCCGAAACGATCGATCAAAGCCAGATCAAAGCGCATCGCCATGCAGGGCGCAGATCGCACCTGCCCCATAAACACCTGCGCAGCGGCAATAATGCGGCGTCTTTGAAACGCTGTTAACAGCTGCGCAGCTCTTTCATGATTTTGCGATTTCTTGACCTCAACAAAAACCCAACAGACCGAGGTTTTGAAAATCAGATCTATTTCGCCGGCCAAAGATCTCCACCGCTGCGCCTCCAAGTGATATCCGCCAGCTCTATAAACTTTTGCTATTTTGTTTCCAGCGGCTAAGCCTGATTAATAAGCCTTGTTTCCTTTAAGGTTTCTGCTCAATGTTCAAAGCCATCTGATAAATTTTGCGTTTCGCTACGCCATGCGCCTGTGCCACAAACTCAGCCGCGTCTCGCACCGACATTGATTGCAATGCTGTTTTCAACTGCGCTTCTATATCACTTTCATTAACAGGAGATGACTGCGCCCGGTCAATGATCACGACAATCTCGCCTTTGACAGGCCCAGTTTGTGCCTTGGCCAACAACTCTGCCAATGTTCCGCGTTGGATATCTTCAAACTTTTTGGTTAATTCGCGGCAATACGCAGCCTGCCTATTTTCGCCATAAACCGCGCACGCATCGTGCAAAAATGGCACAAGACGTTTAGGAGATTCGTAAAACACCAAAGTTGCTGGCACGTTTAACAAATTCCTCAAAGCCGCAAGCCGCGCCGATTTTGCGTTGGGAACAAAGCCTTCAAATAAAAAGCGATCGGTGGGCAAACCGGCCAGCGTCAGCGCGGTTATCACCGCGGATGGCCCCGGCGCTGTGGTGACCAAAACACCAGCCTCAGCGGCCGTTTTACTTAGGTCAAAGCCCGGATCAGCAATAAGCGGCGTTCCCGCCTCCGACGCATAGGCAACAGACCGGCCTTCTTGTAAATATTGCATTAATTTAGGCCGCATGCGCGCGCCATTGTGATCATGATAGGCCAATATCGGGCGCTCATTCAAAGCCACGCCGTGAATATCCATTAATTTTCGCAGGCTTCGGGTATCTTCAGCCGCTAAAATATCAACATTTGTTAGAATATCGAGCGCACGCAAGGTGATGTCGCGCGCGGTCCCGATCGGGGTGGCAACAAAATAAAGCCCTGGTGCCAAATGGATGTTGCGCTTACTCACGGCTTTGCCTTTATCATTCTTAGCTTTCTTGTCGCACCGGCGAAAGAGCTGTGCTAAACCCCTGTCAAAGGAGCGTATGTATGAGAGTATCTATTTCATTTCGTCATAAAGGTCTACGCGCGCTGGCCGGGATCTTGCTGGCAGCTTTTATAAGCGCCTGCGCGCCTGACACATCAACGATTGGTACCGCTCCCAGGTTGGCTCCCCAAGAGCCCATTCCAATCGCATTGTTGGTTCCGACATCTTCGCAAAACGCCGCCGAGATCGCCGGAAGTTTAGAGCAAGCCGCGCGAATGGCGGTTTCTGATTTGGAACCGATCAAAATTGACCTGCGCGTTTATGACACTGCAGGGCGCAGTGATATCGCCGCGCAACAGGCCCAAACCGCGGTTGATCAGGGTGCAAAAATTATCATTGGGCCGCTTTTTGCTGAAGCCGCAAACGCCGCGGGCCTGGCTGTCGCGGATGAAGGTGTGAATGTTTTAAGCTTTTCAAACAGCAGCGCCATCGCCGGTGGCAACGTCTTCGTGCTTGGAAAGACCTTTGACAATACGGCTGAAAGGGTGGTCGGTTATCTCGCGCGATCAGGAAAACAACGCGCTGTGATTGTTTACCCGGATAATCTGGAAGGGGAAGCAGGGCGCAGCGCTTTGGAAAAGGCCGCCCAATATTCCAGCTTAAAAATCGCGCATAGTCAGGCGTTTGAGTTCTCGCAAGAGGGGGTTGTTGCTGCGATTCCGCTCATTCGCGCCGCTGTCGAGATTGAAGAGGCCGATACTATTTTATTAACCTCAACCACGGCCGGCGCTTTGGGGCTGTTGGTGCAATTGCTGCCCGAAGCTGGGATTGATCCCGCCAAAGTGCAATATGCAGGCCTTGCACGCTGGGATGTGCCGGCGCAAACTCTGGCGCTCTCAGGCGTGCAGGGGGGGCTGTTCGCTTTGCCCGATTACGCGCGCGCTCAAAGTTTTTCAACGCGCTATGAAGCGACATTTTCCAGTAAACCACACCAGCTTGCGGGCCTGGCATATGATGGCGTCGCCGCAATTGGCGCATTGGTCGCCCGTGGCACCAACAACGCGTTAAGCGCAGCAGCCTTAACCCAAACAGCCGGCTTTGAAGGCGTCGATGGTATTTTCAGACTTAGGAAAGACGGCACCAACGAGCGTGGTCTGGCTATCGCAACGATCCAAGACAAACAGGTGGTAATTCTTGACCCAGCGCCCGCAGCATTCGAGTTCTTCAGCTTCTAATCTGTCGATGCTTCACTTCGACAGGCCCGATCTACCAATGATTTCGCCAGCTGAAATGATTTTCGACTCTGAAACTATGGTTGCCTTTATCAAAGCCAACCTAGTCACGTTGTCAGACAGTAAAGACATAAGGGCGGGCTTGGCCACAGAGCTGAAAGCGCGTCAAATTGCGGGTATGGAACATATTGCCCATGCTTTTTCTAGAAGCCCGTTCAGCGCCCATGAGGTGACCAGATCTTACACTTACCTGACCGATTGTATTGTTAAAACAACCTGGTTTGTCGCCTCAACCTTCGTGCATCCCCTCGCCAATCCCACCGAAAGTGAGCGGCTTTCTGTTGTTGCGGTCGGGGGGTATGGCCGCGGCGAAATGGCTCCGTTTTCCGATGTTGATTTGCTTTTTTTAACACCGTATAAAATCACGCCTTGGGCCGAAAGTCTGATTGAAACGATGCTCTATATCCTTTGGGATCTTAAGCTGAAAGTGGGGCATTCATCACGCACTGTAAAAGATTGTCTGCGCTTGGGCGCGAATGATTATACGATTCGCACCGCCATGCTGGAACAGCGCAACCTCTGCGGTGATCAAAGCCTTGCCGACGCGCTATCCGCCAAGCTTTGGAGTGATTTATTCTCGGGCAGCGAAAAAGAGTTCATTGAGGCGAAATTGCAAGAACGCGAAGCCCGGCATGAAAAGCAAGGCGGCCAGCGCTATATGGTCGAGCCGAATGTCAAAGAGGGAAAGGGCGGCTTGCGCGACCTGCAATCGCTGTTTTGGATTACCAAATATGTATATCGATCCGCCTCAACGGCAGATCTGGTCTCGTTAAACGTTATCACGCCGGAAGAACATCAAATTTTCGTCAAGGCAGAGGCTTTTTTATGGGCAGTGCGCAGCCATTTGCATCTTATAAGCGGGCGCGCGGTTGAAACTTTATCCTTCGATATGCAAATCGAACTGGCTGATCGCATGGGTTATCATGACCGCGCGGGCCGGCCAGCGGTTGAAATTTTCATGCAAGATTATTTCCGCCAAGCAACCAGCGTTGGGGATTTAACGCGTATTTTCTTAACGGCGCTCGAGGCAAGCCATGTCAAAAGCGAGCCACTTTTAGAACGGATTTTTCGCAAACGCCCCACTGTGAAATCCGATTATATGGTGCTGCATAACAGGCTGAGTATTTCCGCGCCTGAAAATTTTCTGAGCGATCCGCTTAATCTGTTGCGGCTATTCGAAGAAGCGCTGCGGACTGGCCTGCTGATACATCCAGATGCGATGCGGTTAATCTCAGCCAATCTCCATTTATTTGACGAAACCCTGCGTCAAACCCCCGAAGCACAACGGATTTTTCTGGATCTGCTCTTAAAACATGGCAATCCAGAACGTGCCCTGAGACGGATGAATGAATTGGGGGCCTTGTCAGCCTTCATCCCCGAATTTGAGCCTATCGTCGCGATGATGCAATTCAATATGTACCACAGCTACACGGTGGATGAGCATACGATCCAATGTATCCGGAACCTTGCCCAGATCGAGCGCGGCGAATTGATCGAAGAATTGCCCATTGCCAGTTCTATTTTGAAAGAGGGTCTGAACCGAAAAGTGATTTACGTTGCCCTTCTGCTGCATGATATCGGCAAAGGCCGCAATGAAGATCATTCGGTGATTGGAGCGCAAATTGCGCGCAAAGTGGCTCCGCGGCTTGGCTTGAACAAAGCCGATGTGGAAACCGTAGAATGGCTTGTGAGATACCATTTATTGATGTCTGATTTGGCGCAAAAACGCGATATTGCCGATCCTCGAACGGTGCGCGACTTTGTCAAAGCCGTGCAAACCCTCAAGCGCTTGGATCTGCTAACCGTGTTGACCGTCTGCGATATTCGCGCTGTTGGTCCCAACACTTGGAACAATTGGAAAGCGGTTTTGATCCGGGCACTCTATCGGCAGACCCGCCGCACGTTAGAGAATGGTCAAGACGCTTTGAACCGCGAATCGCGTGGCAGCGAGGGTAAGAAAAACCTACGTCTGCATTTAAAAGATTGGGACGCCAAAGACCTTAAAACCGAAGTTGCGCGCCATTATCCCCCCTATTGGCAGGGATTACATGTCACCGCGCATGTGGTGTTTGCCGGTTTGCTCCGCGATTTAAAAGAGGACGAAATTGCCATCGACTTCTATGCAGATGGAGACCGCGCAGCAACCCGCGTGTGTTTTGCCTGCGTCGACCATCCCGGTATTTTTTCCAGCTTGGCGGGCGCTCTGGCACTGGTGGGGGCCAATGTCGTTGACGCGCGCAGCTATACCACCAAAGATGGGTTTGCGACAGCAGCGTTTTGGATTCAAGACGCGGCAGGAAACCCTTATGAGCCCGAAAAGTTCAACCGTTTGAAACAAATGATCAATAAGACATTGATGGGCAAAGTGGTGGCGCGAGTTGCGATTCAGGATAAAGACAAATTCAAAAAACGCGAAAAAGCCTTTAAAGTTCCGACCTCTATCAGCTTTGATAATGACGGCTCCGAAATTTACACGATCATCGAAGTCGACACGCGGGATCGTCCGGGCCTGTTGTTTGATCTGACACGCACTTTGGCCAATACCAACGTCTATATCGCATCAGCAGTCATCGCCACTTATGGCGAACAAGTTGTTGATAGTTTTTATGTAAAAGACATGTTTGGTCTGAAATTTTACAACCAATCCAAGCAAAAAATGCTGGAACGCAAGCTACGCGAAGCAATCGAGCTGGGCGTTGAGCGCGCTTCAACATGAGTGGGCCGCGACTGCTCAAAGGCATTATGACAGTCGGTTTTTGGACTTTGCTCAGCCGCGTGCTGGGCATGGCCCGCGAGGTCTTGCTCTATATGTTGATTGGCGCAGGGCCGGTGTTGGACGCGTTTGTGGTTGCGTTTCGTTTGCCCAATATGTTTCGGCGGTTCTTTGCAGAAGGCGCTTTTAACGCCGCTTTTGTGCCTCTGTTTTCAAAGCGCCTTGAGGCCCAAGACAACCCGATCGGATTTGCCAGCCAAGCGATGGGCGGGCTTGCGTTTGCGCTAGCGCTTTTGACAGCGCTGGCGCTGGTGTTCATGCCAGCGCTTATCTGGCTTACCGCGCAGGGGTTCGTGGGCGATGCCCGCTTTGATATGGCGGTTGAATATGGCCGCGTGATGTTTCCTTATATCTTTCTTATCTCGCTCAGCGCTCTGCTGTCTGGTGCGCTGAATGCCCAAGGGCGCTTCGCTATGGCAGCCGCCGCGCCTGTCTTCTTAAATATCATCATCATTTGCGCGCTTTGTCTGGGATGGGTGATGAACCATGCGGTCATCTATTATCTGATTTGGGCGGTTCCAATTGCGGGGATTGTGCAATTGACCGCGCTGTGGCGGGCGGCGCAGGCCGCCGGGCTTCCGATTCGGTTGGGACGGCCCAGCTTTAGCCCCGAAATGCGACAGCTGGTGCGGATTGCGGTACCCGCAGCCTTGGCCAATGGCGTGCTGCAAATCAATTTATTGGTCGGACAATTGGTCGCCAGTCAACATCCCGGCGCCGTCAGTTGGCTTTATGGGGCTGATCGCCTGTATCAGTTGCCCCGGGGCGTGGCTGGACTTGCTGTGGGCATTGTGCTCTTACCCGAATTGTCACGACACTTGCAGGCAAATGATCAAGCAGGGGCAAAACAAGCCTTTTCAAGCGCAACCGAAATCACATTAGCGCTGAGTTTACCGGCCGCAATGGCGCTCTGCGTGGTGCCCTATCCTTTCGTCTCTGCGCTTTTTGAACATGGCGCAACCTCCCGCCTTGACGCGCAAGCGATGGCGCTTGCGACCGCTATCTACGGATTGGGCTTGCCCGCTTTTGTGCTGCAAAAGCTCTTGCAACCATTGTATTTTGCGCGCGAAGATACGCGCAGGCCCTTTCGATTTGCGCTTGTAGGCATGGGGATCAATGCCGCCTTAGCCATCGGTCTTATGCCATTTATTGGCTGGGTGGCCGCGGCCATTGCCACCAGTCTTTCGGCTTGGGCAATGGTCGGGCTGCTATTTTGGGGCGCGCGCGGCTTTGACAATATTTTAAAGCCGGAGGCCGGTTTGAAAAACCGCTTGCTGCGCATGTGCATTGCCAGCCTTTTCTTAGGGGCTGCTCTTTACGGCGTACAATTTTTTATCAGCCCCGCTGTCACCAGCGTTTCTGGGCGAATTTTCTATGCGCTCTTCTTGGTAATCGCTGGCGCGGGATTATATCTTTGGCTGGGTGAAAGATTAAAAGCCTTCTCGCTGCAAGAGATTAAGGCCAGTTTTAAAAAGCCTTAATCACGGCGCAGCGCTTGCACTAAACGCGCAAGCCCACCCGGAAGCAATAAAACAGATAGGGTGAAGCCGCCTAAAAATCCGGCCAAATCGGCGATCCACAATAATCTGCCGCTCAAGAATATTCCAAAGACAAGCTGGATCCCGATCAGCATCGCAATCATGTTAAACGCTTTGCCTGCCGGCGCCTGCTGCGCCTTTAACGACACCCAAAGCAGAAAAGTATAGGCCCCGATTAACCCATAAATCCCTGGAAAAGCCCCAAATAACCAGCCCGCCTCTGGCGCGATCAGGCAGTAAACCAATGCGCCCAGCGCCGCTGACACAAAAAAGAACATTAATACGGCAGGGGCGGAAAACACGCTGCCAACCATTTTGCCCATCGCCAAAAACAGCGCGCAAGCGATCGCTGCCTGCATAAAAGACGCATGCAAGAAGGAAAACGTAACAAAGCGCACCAAATGTTCCGCGCCGTAATCCTGGGTTTCGCGCATCCATGACACCAGATTTGTGTTCATTCCATAGCGCTCAATCGCCAAAAACCGCCAAGAGGCGTCAAACCCTTCACCCAAAACCCCAATCGATGCCAAGGCAAATAGGGCCTCTACCCCCGCAATCATCAAAAAAAGCGCCATGACGACGGGCGGCATCGGGTTCAACGCCGCAGCTTTGGGTGTTTCCGGATTGAAAGACATCGCACTCCCTTTGCTTGACGGGCCTTGAAGCTGCAGTTAATCGACACGCAGTAGATTGCCCATTGGAGAACACTTATGTCGGATGCCGCTCAAACACCATCCCCAAGCCCATTTGCAAAGCGCGTTTTTTCAGGTGTTCAGCCATCGGGCGGGTTAACGCTTGGCAATTATTTGGGCGCCGTAAAGCGGTTTGTGCATATGCAAAGCCCTAACCATGAATCCTTATATTGCATGGTGGATCTACACGCGGTGACCGTCTGGCAAGATCCGGCCAACTTGCGCAAAAACACCCGTGAATTGGCGGCGTTTTTTATTGCTGCCGGATTAAAACCGGAGCAGTCAATTTTATTCAATCAATCCGCGGTTCCCGAACATGCTCAATTGGGTTGGATCTTCAATTGTATCGCCCGCATGGGGTGGATGAAGCGGATGACCCAATTCAAAGACAAAGCTGGAAAAAATGCAGAGAATGCATCGCTTGGCTTATTTGGATATCCCGCATTGATGGCCGCAGATATTTTACTCTATCACGCAACCCATGTGCCCGTGGGCGATGATCAAAAGCAACATCTTGAATTAACAAGAGATATTGCAACCAAGTTCAACCATGATTTTGGGGTGGATTTTTTTCCAATTACCGAGCCGGTGATCGGGGGGCCTGCGGCCCGCGTGATGAGCCTACGCGACGGATCAAAAAAAATGTCAAAATCAGACCCTTCTGACCTGAGCCGCATAAATATGAGCGATGATGCAGACAGCATTGCCCAGAAATTCCGCAAAGCCAAAACCGACCCCGATGCCCTACCTTCCGAAGAAGCCGGATTGGAAAATCGCCCCGAAGCGCGCAATTTGGTGGCGATCTATGCCGCTTTGGAAGATCAATCCGTTTACGCAGTTCTAAATGACATTGGCGGCAGACAATTTTCCGAGTTCAAACCAATGCTGATTGACCGCGCGGTCGCCACGCTTTCACCAATTTCGGCTGAAATGAACCGGTTGATGCAAGAACCGGACGAGATCGACCGTGTATTGGCCAATGGGGCCGAGCGGGCTCGAAAAATTGCTCAGCCCATATTGAACCAAACCTATGATATTATGGGTTTGCTGCGCAGTTAAGCCCTGCTGCCTGCGCTTACAGAGCAAGCAATACCGTAAACTTCCCAGTCTTACTAACGCCGCGCGAATAGGGTTCGGCAGGCTCTTGCATGCGAACCCGTCTTTTGTCAGGGTGCCATAAAGAATGCCTCGTCGTGAGCTGGGGTATCCAAAAGGAGGGGTCAATGGCAACGGGCAGCAACATAAAAACCTTTTTCAACGGCCAATGGCATGATGGCGATATTGCTG
>ERZ1047985.2653-NODE-2653-length-11139-cov-4.660411_pt1 | contig 11139 bp, 7 predicted proteins | sample MGYA00383097_ERZ1047985 | MGnify/ENA primary metagenome ERZ1047985 (study PRJEB29581, sample SAMEA5548367) | metagenome | biome: marine; feature: coastal; material: water | depth 50 m | study: Short-term variability in the microbial, nano- and picoplankton...
CAAAAAATCAAAAGCAATTAATTGTTTTTCTAAAGTAAATTTATAATAATAAAGTTAATAAAAGTATTAATAACTTATTAAGGAAATAAAAGTCCTCCTGCTAGGTAATGTGAATATTATTCCAATTTTAGTTGTGAAAATTTGGAAGTCGTGTTTTTATTTCGAATATTAAATTAGCTTAATATAATGGAGAGTTGGAATGAGTTCTGTTGAAGTAAAGAGTTTCCAAAATGATGCAGATGAAGTCAGTAGGCCAAATAATGCTTGTGTTGAAACCGTTAATGTAGGTGGCCAGCGTGTTATGAGGTTGACCGTTCAACCAGGTTGGAAATGGTCCCAAGATATCAAACCAGTTGTCGGAACCGACAGCTGCCAGGCCAAGCACCTTGGTGTGATTGTCGAAGGCACTATTACTTGCCGTCATGATGATGGAACTGAAGTGACATATTCTGCAGGCGATGCCTATGCTATAGAGCCGGGCCACGATGCGTGGGTTGTAGGCGATAAAGCGGCTGTGGCCTATGAATTTCATGGCGCTTGGGGGGAAAACCACTAAGCAAAATTAACGAGAAAAGAAAGGGCGAATAGGTCAGGAGTTGACCTTTTCGCCTTTTTTGTATGCAATCAATGTTGTTGGTTAGATTGACCAAACCCAACATTGGCACGATCGAACTTTTAAAACTGCAAAAACCAGACCCGGAGCGGCATGCAAAATCTAAAAGGATGGATCTTTGATTGTCAATTCGACGAGGGTATTGCCCTAAAGATCGAACAAGATCACAAGCTGCTTATTTATGTACTCGAGGATGCGCTTTTTAGAATAGTATTCAAAAAAAATGACGCCTTTAGGCTCGACCGAAGCTGGTCTATCGCACCAAAAAATGATGTCCCCTTAGAGGGGCGCCCTCGTTCGGATATGCAAGGGTTTCTATGCCCGGCTTTTTCTATAGATGAAACGGCGCGCCAGATTATTATAAGCACGTCTGTTTTAAGGCTTATAATAAGCCATCCCCTTCACCTAAAGTGGCAATCTTTTATAGCAGGAAAATGGATGGATATTGCGCAAGACCGCCCAACAGGTGGGTATACATTGGGCCGCAAAGATCATGCCCACGCCCATTACCTGGCCCATTTTCCAGAAGATAAAGTCTTTGGGCTGGGTGAAAAATCTGGCCAACTTTTACGCAACGGGCGCCGCTTTGAAATGCGCAATCTCGATGCGTTGGGATATGATGCGCGGCGCACTGATCCGCTTTACAAACATATCCCCTTTACAGTCACACGGACCGCAAATGCAGGCTCTTACGGGCTGTTTTATGATAATATGGCAAACTGCTGGTTTGATATCGCCCAGGAAAAAGACAACTACCATCAACCTTATCGCAGCTACCGCGCCGAAGATGGTGATCTGGACTATTACTTCAGCTGGGGAAGCAGTATTTCCGAGGTGGTTAAATGCCACACCTGGTTAACGGGCGGTACAGCGTTTATGCCTAGGTGGTCCTTTGGCTATTCAGGGTCGACCATGGCCTATACCGATGCCCCGAATGCGCAGGAACAGTTGCGGGGGTTCATAGACCTTATTCGCAAGCATGATATACCTTGCGATAGTTTCCATCTTTCCTCTGGGTATTCGTCGATTAACGGTAAGCGTTACGTATTCAACTGGAATTATGACAAAATTCCCAATCCGGCGGCCATGGCACAAAGCTTTGCAGATGCTGATCTTAAGCTCATCGCCAATATCAAACCCTGCATGTTGCAAGATCACCCCCGCTATCAAGAAGCGGCTTTAGCGCAATTGTTCATCAAAGATAGCCAAAGCGGCAGACCTGAACGGTCATCTTTTTGGGATGATGAAGGTTCAAATCTTGATTTTACCAACCCTGATACAGTCCAATGGTGGCGTGATAATGTCAGCGCCCAGTTGCTTGGCTTTGGGATTGAACATACCTGGAATGACAACAATGAATTTGAGGTATGGGACAGAGAGGCAAAGGCTAATGGATTTGGCGCGCCGATAGACATCGCATTGATCCGTCCTGTGCAAGCCATGCTGATGAACCGAGCATCGCTAGAGGCGCAAAAAGCATATGCGCCTGATAAACGCCCCTATCTTATTACCCGCTCCGGTGGGACCGGCATTCAGAGATACGCGCAAACATGGACTGGGGATAATTTAACTTCATGGGATACTTTACGGTATAATATTCCCATGGGGCTTGGTTTGGGACTTTCAGGTTTTCATAACATCGGCCACGATGTCGGCGGCTTTGCCGGACCACCGCCCGATAAAGAGCTGTTTGTAAGATGGGTGCAAAACGGTATTTTTAGCCCGCGCTTTAGCATTCATTCATGGAATGACGACGACACGGCAAATGCGCCGTGGATGTACCCAGAGGTGATTGATTATATTCGAAGTGCGATCAAGCTGCGCTATCGGCTTCTGCCCTATATTTACGGGCTGCATTATAAATGTGTTCACCAGCACTTGCCAATGTTGCGCCCTGTTTTTTATGACCATGAGGCAGACGACCGTTGTTTTGAACCCACCTTTGATTTTATGCTTGGATCCGATCTACTGGTGGCAAATGTACTTGAACCCAATGCGGGCACGCGCCGCGTCTACCTTCCACAAAATACCATGGGATGGTGGGATTTCGAGGGCAAGAATTATTATACCGGAGGACAGGAAATCGTAGTGCCTGTTGATCTTGCAAGCATCCCTTTGTTTGTACGCGCAGGTTCAATTATTCCCCTTGGGGGGGAAGTCCCGCGGGCAGAGCAGCGCTATGACAAAACGCGCACGTGGAATATTTACCCGCCAAAGTCAGGTCCAATAGAAGCGGATTTTTTCGAAGATGATGGAATTAGTGTTCTGGGCGCCCCGAGACTGCACACCATTGTAACGGGCGGCGCGGATAGGGATCATATCAACATTGCGTGGCAGCATAGCGGACAGTTTAAGCCGCTTTTCAAAGAAATTACTCTAACCCTTCCCGGGCACGAGAACAGACAACTATCTGTAAATGGTACAAAGACCCAACATAATGCCGCCCATAGCTTATTCATACCGTAGTTGTTAGATTTGGTAAGAGCACGGCGCGCGCTTACTTAAAGCAATTCATATTCACCGCAATTTTTTGGCTGAGCGCTGGTGAAAGCATCCTTAGGAACGAAATCACAATATAGGATAAGATCAGCGCGAATATGAGCCGACCAATAAGGATATAGAATAGGCTTGGCCCTAGCAGCATAACCAAGGGCGTATCCTCAATCACTGAATGAAACAGATTAATGAACACCAAAGCTGCCACAGCATCCATTTTTGGGACATTGCCAGCCTTCACGTCTTTGATCATAAGTCCGCCACCAAACCCAAGGCCAAGTGTAAGGCCAACCACGACTATGGTTGAGGCACTGCCTCCAATTCCGATGAGTTTCAACAAGGGGCTCATTAAGTAGCCAAGCAATCGTTCAATTTGCAGTTTTTTCAAAATTTCTAATGCGGTCAGCAATACGATGATCACTACTTGAATGAATACCAGTCCTTTGATTTGATTTATCACCCAAGCGGTCACTGTGGGGGTTTCTTTAAACTCTGGCAAAGTGATCAGGGCCCTTGTCTCAAAAAGCCCAAAATAGGAAAAAAATAGGTGTAGAAAAAAGCAGTAAAGGATGGCCGCGCCCAGCCTTAGTACAATGATAAATGTCGCCTTTGCTCCGGCTTGCCGCGAAATCGCTGCCTCTACGGGCAATGCATGGGCAAACAGCATAAAACAGGCAAGGATAGTGGATTGCGCCACAGTCAGTCCGCCGGGAATATCTGTTGAGGCCAAAATAATTAGGCCAGCATACGGGTTGGTAAGGATCGTCGTTGTCAGCACAATTGAAAGCTCTTTTGGCAATCCAATCAATTTTGTAACTGGCATAAGGACAGTATCCAAAAGATCTACCATGCCAGCTTCTTGAGCAAATTTAACAATGATTAAGGTCGGGATCATAACCTTGAACAAGGCCCATGACACTATCAAAACATCCCGCCACAGGCGACCAAAGTTAATTCCAAAAAGGTTCAATATACAACTCTTTCCTCAGTTATTTTAATGTCTTAGCCAGTTTAGTCCAATCGTGGAAGTGTTTTTAAAAGTTCTGACTTTTTTGACTGGCTTTTTGTTGAATTAAGACTGGCCATACGGCTTAAACTTATAGCAATAAAATCTGATTGATTATCTTAATCCTTTAGCTTTGAATAGGCCCGCCCCGGCGCGTTTTTACCTGTGCGTTGAAAAGCTGCGATCAGAACTTTAACTTCAATAAGTTGGTCATCAGATGCATTTGCTTCGGTATTTTATCACAGCGATTGGTATTGAATCTGTATAGCATTTGCCGCATCCTAAAAGCATCCAAGCAGGGTGATATCCTATAAACATATGTGCAAAATGCTTTATCCACTTAAAACAGGACGGGTAAAATGACCAAAACAAATAAAATTATAGAACATCCTGATATGGCAATTGTGATGCCCGATGGGTGTCGGTTGTCTGCCCGTGTCTGGATGCCTGCCAATGCGGTAGACTCGCCCGTTCCGGCCATTTTAGAATTTCTGCCCTATCGCAAACGCGATGGAACAACGGCACGCGATTGCCTCACCCATCCCTATTTTGCAAAAAACGGGTATGCCTGCGTCCGGGTGGACATGCGCGGAAATGGCGATAGCCAAGGCATTATGGAGGATGAATATTCCGAGCAAGAGCTCAATGATGCCGAAGCGACCATAAAATGGCTGGCTGGACAAGATTGGTGCAGTGGCTGTGTTGGAATGATGGGGATCAGTTGGGGCGGGTTTAATTCGCTGCAAGTGGCTGCGCGCCAGCCTTCGGCGTTAAAGGCTATCATTACCCTCTGTTCAACAGTGGACAGATATGCCGATGACATTCATTTCAAAGGCGGATGTTTGCTGAATGAAAACCTTGGGTGGGGGTCTACCATGTGGGCCTTTTCATCACGTGCCCCGGATCCTGCTTTGGTGGGGGATGCGTGGCGCGATATGTGGCTTGCGCGGCTAAAGGCAGAGCCGTTTTTACCAGCCGTTTGGCTGACCCATCAAAACCGAGACGCCTATTGGAAGCACGGGTCAATCTGTGAGGATTATTCCGCGATCAAGGCGGCAACACTGGCCGTTGGCGGTTGGGGGGATGGTTATAAAAATACAGTTTCCCATTTGGTCGAAAACCTATCTGCGCCTGTGAAAGGGATCATAGGGCCTTGGGTGCATAAATATCCGCATTTTGCTGTACCAGAGCCGCGCATCGGGTTTTTACAAGAAGCGTTGCGGTGGTGGGACCATTGGCTGAAAGGGCAGGAGACCGGGGTTGATAATGACCCAGATTATACTGCCTATCTAATGGACGGTGTACGCCCTAAGACGTGGTATGAGCAACGCTCTGGTCATTGGATTGCCCTGAACAACTGGCCGGATGAGCTTGACCATAAGCATTGGCATATGCAGCCCGGGGGCATTCTTGCAGGGCAGTCCGCCGACTTAAGCGATGTTATTGCATCACCGCAAACCTGCGGGGCGGCTGGGGGTGAGTATTGTGCGATTTGGCTTGGCCCAGAAATGCCGGGGGATCAGCGCTGCGATGATGCCATGTCGGCCTGTTATACATCCGCCGCTCTGGCGTCTGATTTGGACATCGTGGGCGCCCCAAAAGTCACGCTCAGACTGAGCGCAGATAAACCAGCTGCGCAGATCGCCGTGCGCTTAAACCATGTGCATCCGGATGGAGCCTCAACGCGTATCACCTATGGTGTTTTGAATCTATGCCACCGGAACGGACATGATACTGCCGTGCCTTTGGTGCCGGGCGAGATCATCGAAGTATCTCTAAACCTTGATCAAATTGCATACCGCGTTCCGCAGGGGCACTCTATTCGGATTGCAATTTCCTCTAATTACTGGCCGTTACTATGGCCGGTGCCAGAATCTGCTGAGCTGCATCTAAGGGCAGGTGAGATTGATATCCCTAATCGGCCAAGTGGGACCAGTGATGAAAGGGTTTTTGCAAAACCGGAAACAGATGTGCCATGGAAGCTTGATACCATTCGAGAGCCTAACCATCAAAGGCGCCAGTCTACGGATATGGTGGATGGCTCAGTAACTCTTGAAATTGTCGATGATTTTGGATCCGTAAAAGACTTGGATCATGGATTGGTCAATGGTGGTGTGGCCCGGGAATGGTGGACCATTCACCCCGATGATCCACTATGTGCAAATGGACAAACCCATTGGACCTGTGAAAACAGCCGAGATAACTGGTCAGTCCGCACTGAAACATATGCAAAAATGGTGTCGGATTCAGAGTACTTTCACCTTACAGCACGCCTAGAGGCTTATGAAAATGACGTGTTGGTCTTTGAAAAAGACATCGCAGAACGGATCAAGAGGGATCTCAGATAGCGGGTTAACTTTGCAAATCAGCGCGTTTGGCGTTTAGATTGGTCAACCAATCGGGGTCCATTTCTGGAACCGAGGACAGCAGTAATTCTGTGTATTCCGGATGCGGCGGTTGAAAGACCTCGGTTTTACGGCCCTGTTCAACAACTCTTCCTTCATTCATGACCACGACTTGATCCGATATGGCTTTAACCGTTGAAATATCATGGGTGATAAACAGATAGGTCAGCCCCAATTCCTTTTGCAGGCGCAGCAGCAGCTTTAGAATACCTTCCTGAACGATCTGATCAAGGGCCGAGGTCACCTCGTCGCAAATCACAAAATCTGGATTGGCGGCCAAAGCCCGGGCGATACAAATACGCTGTTTTTGCCCCCCCGATAATTCGCTTGGAAGGCGTTCAAGAAAGCGGCCGTCAAGTTCAATCATCTCAAGCAACTCAGTAATACGGTCATTTTTGGCTTTGCCGCGCAGGCCAAGATAAAACTCGAGCGGCCTGCCTATAATATCGCGCACAGTTTGTCGGGGGTTCATCGCCGTGTCTGCCATTTGATAGATCATTTGGATGCGGCGTTTTTGATCTTTGCTGCGATCGGCTAAAGCCGGAGGCAGTTCGGCGCCATCAAAATGAACGCTGCCAGCGGATTGTGGCAGCAGGCCGGTGATGACCCGTGCAGTTGTCGATTTGCCTGAACCGGACTCGCCGACCACTGCGACAGTTGAACCTTTTGGAACCTCGATATCAACGTCAAACAAAACCTTTGATGTGCCATAAGCTGCATCAATGCCTTTGATCGACAGGATACTCTGACCAATCTCTTGTTCTTTCTTTTCCAAAGCACGCACGGACCAAAGCGATTTTGTATAGCTTTCTTTTGGATCGCTTAACATTTGTCGGGTAGGGGCCTCTTCCACTTCATAGCCGTAGCGTAGAACTTTGATAAAATCGGACATCTGGGCCACCACAGCGAGATCATGAGTGATATAAATTGCGGCGGTGTTGAATTCTTCGACAATTTTCCGCATGGAGGATAGAACTTCAACTTGTGTGGTCACATCCAAGGCTGTGGTCGGCTCATCAAAAACAATCATATCCGGACGGGGTGACATGGCCATTGCCGTCATCACGCGCTGTAATTGACCGCCTGAAACCTGATGCGGGTAGCGATCCCCGATATGCTCTGGATCTGGTAAATTCAAAGCATCATATAGAATACAAGCATCTCTATAAGCTTCGCTACGATCTTTAAGGCCCGAGCGAATTGTGGAAGCGGTTGTTTGCACGATAAGCCGATGTGCAGGATTGAAAGAGGCCGCAGCGGATTGCGCCACATAGGTCATCCGGTTGCCCCAGAACTTCCGCCTTTCCGCATCGCTCAGCTTAGCAAGATCAACCCCGTCAAAGATAATTTCTCCGGCGGTTATCCGGCAACCGGGTTGCGTATATCCCATAGCTGCAAGTCCCAAAGTGGATTTGCCGGCACCAGATTCGCCTATAAGCCCCATTATTTCGCCGCGGCGCAGAACCAGATCAACACCGTTCACAATATCGTGCCACTTTTCGTCGGAAAACCCTTGGATTCTCAGGCCTTTGATATCAAGCAGGACATCACCTTTTTGACCGCTTTTATTCATCGCGAATACCACTTGTTTTGTGCAAGAACCAATCCACAACAAAATTCACCGCCACGGTCAGCAGTGCAATTGCCGCCGCGGGCAGCAGGGGGGTAAGGCCAGCTTTTAGATCATATTGAGCAAATTGGATTAATGAGGCGTTTTCGCGCACCATTGATCCCCAATCCGCGGTGGGCGGTTGAATGCCAACGCCTAAGAAAGATAGCGCAGCAATCGAGAGAAAGACAAAACAGAAGCGCAATCCAAATTCTGCAACGAGGGGCGGCATAATATTGGGTAGAATTTCACGTCGCATAATCCAGCCAATGCCTTCGCCACGCAAGCGTGCGGCTTCGACATAATCCATAACCACTACATTAATGGCCACAGCGCGCGTTAGGCGAAACACGCGTGTGCTGTCCAGAACAGCAATAATGATAATGAGGTTAAGCACAGTTGATCCAAAAATCGACAGCAGTACCAGAGCGAAAATCAGGCTGGGAATAGCCATCAAAACATCCACTGAACGGCTTAGAAATTGATCTAGCCAAGAGCGGCTAATTGCGGCTGCAAGCCCCAAAGACCCCCCAATTAAAAAAGCCAAAAGAGTTGTTGCAACAGCAATGCCAACAGTATTGCGCGCCCCAAAAATCATACGAGAAAATATGTCCCGTCCGATTTGATCTGTGCCAAAAATAAACTCCGAACTCCAAGGTGCATATGGGATCGGAAACACCTCTGCTTCTCCATAAGGTGCAAAGAGTGGCGCAAAGATCGCAACAACAGCATAGATTAAAATTACAGCCATCCCAAAGCGGGCAGTCATCGGGGATTTTTTAAGATCCAGCTTTAATCTTGACCAAAGAGTGCGGCGTTCTTGAAAAGCGCCGACTTCGCCAAGTGCAGAATAGGTCTCAGGGTCTTGTGTCATTTTGGGTGCAGAAGCCTCGGGTTGGTTATAATGCCAATGATATCGGCTGTCAGATTAAGCAAGATATATGTCATGGCAAAAATCAGAGCGCAGCCCTGAACAACGGGAACATTGCGGGTTTTCACTGCGTCCACCATCAATTGGCCAACACCGGGATACACAAAAACAACCTCTACAACCACAACACCAACCACCAGATAGGCAAGATTAAAGGCAATCACAGTGGCAATCGGCGCCCAGGCATTGGGCAGAGCATGTTTGATTATGACTTCTGATTGAGAAGCACCAGAAAGGCGTGCCATTTGAATATATGGGCTGGCAAGCAAATTAATAATTGCCGCCCGCGTCATCCTCATCATGTGGGCAACGATCACAAGGGTCAGGGTCATGATAGGCAACGCCATTTTGGAAAGTCGTTCTGCCAATGGTGTTGCTGCATCCACATTGGCAAGTGAAGGGAAAACTGGCCAGAGCGAGGCGAGTAAAAGCATAAGAATGTATGCGACAAAAAATTCCGGAACCGAAATGGTGGTCAAGGTGGCAGTGTTGACAGTGCGATCATAAATTGAATTACGATAGAGTGCACTAGAAATACCAAGCGCAAGCGATAGAGGAACTGCGATAATGGCTGTTACAGATGCCAAAAATAATGTATTCCACAACCGTGGAGCAATAAGTTCCACCACAGGTCGTGACCGGTCAACCCCCGACGCGTTCCGACCAGAAAAAGAAGTACCCAAGTCCCCTTGGACTGCGTTGCCTATCCATTGAGCATAACGCATGTAAGCTGGCTCATCCAGCCCAAGTTCACGGCGAAATGCGGCCACGGTTTCTTTGGTGGCGGCTTGTCCCAACACAGCTTCTCCAAAATCACCAGGTAACATTTCTATCGCCGAAAATATAATAATCGAAACGATAAATAAAGTGGCAAGCCCTAAGCCTAATCGCTCAAGAACTGTCTTAATTACAGGATGCAAAGGAAATCACCGCCCAATTAGAGTTTAAGATTTGCGCAGGCCGGCGATAGCCGGCCTGCGCAAATAATGTGTTGTGTTAGCCTTCGACCCACCAGCGCTCGGCGGCCTTAGAACCATCGAGATCCCAGTTGGCTGCCATTTCTTCCGGTTGGCCAATTCTTTTATTAACCGCTGAGATATAGTTGGCAAACATTGGAACCAATGCGCCGCCATCATCATTAACCAGAGATTGGGCTTCGTAATATTGCTCGCGGCGTTTTGTGGTATCGAGCTCTTTACGGGCTGCTTGAACCAATTCGTTGAACCGCCCGGACGCATTAGTGCCTTTCCAGGCAGTGTCGTTCCATTCGGTATCGTTGGTATAAGCTGCTGAAAACATCCAATCTTCGGTTGGACGGCCGCCCCAATAGCAAGCGCACCAGCCTTTTTTGTTCCACACATTGGACCAATAGCCATCTGCTGGTTCGCGCACCACTTCGATGTTAATGCCAGCCTCTGCCGCTGAGTTTGCGATCAACTGTGCAGCATCGACGGCGCCAGCAAACGCAGCATCAGCAGCAGATAGTTGAACCGCACCAGAGTGGCCAGATTTTTTGTAGTGAAAGGCAGCCCGATCAGCATCAAATTCCCGTTGGGGAAGGTCACTATTGTGATAAGGGTTCGCAGTCGAAATCGGATGGTCATTGCCCAAAGCGCCGTGTCCAAGCAGGATTTTGTCAACCAGCTCTTGACGTTTGACAGAATACTTAAGCGCCATTCGCAAATCATAGCTATCAAATGGTGCAACATCTAGCCGCATTGGGAATGTATAATGAAGCGTGCCAGTAGTTTCCTGGACATTCAGGTTTGGCACACGTTCCATCAGATTAACTGTTTTTGGATCAACTCTGTCGATTATATCAACATCGCCGTTCATCACAGCATTCTGCCGCGCTGCTACATCAATCAAAGAAAGAATCTCGATTGAATCGGCATGCCCTGCGCCTTCTTTCCAGTAATTCGGGAATTTTGTGAACTTTGCAGCCACGCCGGGCTCGAAGCTATCAAGTACAAATCCGCCTGTGCCTATCCCCGAACTCCAATCTATTGTGCCATCCCCATTGGACGGGCGAATTGAGAAGTGATAATCTGATACAATAAAAGGGAAGTCAGCATTGCC
>ERZ1047985.2658-NODE-2658-length-11136-cov-5.009656_pt1 | contig 11136 bp, 10 predicted proteins | sample MGYA00383097_ERZ1047985 | MGnify/ENA primary metagenome ERZ1047985 (study PRJEB29581, sample SAMEA5548367) | metagenome | biome: marine; feature: coastal; material: water | depth 50 m | study: Short-term variability in the microbial, nano- and picoplankton...
AGTGTCAAAATATTAACGGAATTATTTGATATTTAGCCGTTGACTTTGGTAAGATTATGATAATTAAGGGTTTTAAAAATATGGTTATTTTTTAACCAGTTTGTTGTTAGCTGCTATTTCATGGGCTTTGGGCCACCTTTCCCATAATTGTTAACAGACTTATCCACAGCTTGTGTGTATAACGTTTTGAGTGCCATGTAGTGCTACGGTTTGCGCCGTTTTCCCAACTTATAAAAATGTAATTGATGGAGTAAAGTGTTGAAATTATCGTCTGGTTTAACAAAAATATTAGTGCCTCATTTGAAGACTCAATTGATGATCCTCCTGTTAGTATTGGGTGCTGTAAACGCAAGTGCTGGAGAAACTTCAGAAACAAAGCTTAGTTTTGTGAATGCATGGATCAAAAAGCCCATGCCAGGCATGATGATGACGGCAGGTTTTGTTGAAATTAGCAACTTCAGTGACCAGACTGTGGTATTGATTGACGTCCGCACACCGGTGAGCAAAATGGCTGAGTTACACGACATGAAGATGGTCGACGGGGTGATGAAAATGCGTCCTGCTCAGCAGGGTTGGCCCATCGCCGTGGGCGAGACCTTGGTTCTGGCTGCAGGTGGTAAACACGCCATGTTAATGGGCTTACAAACGTCTCTACAATCCCAGCAACAGGTGCTGCTGGAATTCAAATTTGAAGGCCTAGGTTGGGTGCGCGTGAATGCACAGGTGCGCCAACCCTCACCCTAGCTTAAGCATTAAAACCTAGTTAAAGCCTTAGGTGTCACCATGCCATCTAAGGCTTGGTCGTATTCGCCCCTTACAACTAGGTCCACTTCTTGTTCCGCAAACGCAAGGCCGAACACCTGTACCTTTTTGTGCTGCCTTAATTGGTCCAGGGTGCGGTCGTAAAAGCCACCGCCGTAACCTAAACGATAGCCTTGTTGATCATAGGCCAACAAGGGCGCCAAAATCACATCCGGGTCGAGTTGCTGTTGATCATCTAAGGGCTCTTTGGTACCAAAACCAGCATCTTGTAGTTGGTCGCCGGGCTGCCAGCGCTTGAATACTAAGGGTTTGCCCGCACCCAACATTACTGGCAATACCATTTTATGGCCTAAGGCGTGCAGTTGGGTGAGCAATGGCAGGGGATCTAACTCGTCACCTAGCGGCCAGTAAATGGAAATAATTTGGTTAGGTGGCAAATCTACTTGGCTACACCAAATATCACAGGCCTTTAGGCCTGCATTAGTTTGGCCTTGGTAGGCCAGCGCACGGCGTTGTTTAGCCTCTTTGCGCTGCAGCTGTTTTTGTTGGTCGATACTGTTCATTGTTGTTTGACTCATTGATTTTGATAATTTTTTTTCAAGTTGTTAGACTGCTTGCCTAGATAAAAACTAATGCCTCACGAGAGTATTGTATGTCAATCGAAAGCTTGTTGGCCATGAATCAGCAATGGGCGGCCAAAGTCGCCCATGAACAGCCTGAATTGTTCGCCACCCTAGCGCAGCAACAAGCGCCCAAGTACCTCTGGATAGGCTGTTCTGATAGCCGTGTACCCGCTAATGAAATTGTTGGTCTATTGCCTGGTGAGCTGTTTGTGCATCGCAATGTAGCCAATTTAGTCAAGCATGTCGACTTTAATTGTCAGTCGGTGATTCAATACGCCGTGGACGTGCTTAAGGTCGAACATATTATCGTTTGTGGACATTATGGCTGTGGCGGAATTAAGGTGGCGCTGGAAAATACCAATGCGGGCATCAGTGACTATTGGTTAAGATCTATAAAAGACATCTTTTTACGTCATCGAGCAGAATTAAAAAAGTATAAAACTGAAGATGAACGCCTAAGCCGTATGTGCGAAATCAACGTGATAGAACAAGTGGCAAACCTAGCCCACAGCAAAATTGTACAAACGGCGTGGCAAAAAGACCAACCACTACAAATTCACGGCTGGATCTATGGCTTGAATGACGGAGTCATTAATGATCTAAAAGTGAGCCGTACGGGGTTATCCGACGTGGACGACATCTATCAAGTTGACATGTGATTTGTTGTTAGTGCTTTAAAGAGACCTTTGCACGAACAGATTGCACAACCTCAATGAACCTTATAAGAATCAGGTAACGTCAGCGCGCGAGTTGTGAATAGGCATCACCAGTCTTTTTGATGCTTTTAGTGTGGTTATGACAAGAATTTATAAGATATCGTAGCTATGGCGCGAATATTTGTGAAAAAGTTAACCCAACATTAGTACCTTGTCCCTTATTAGGGGGCGACAGGGGGAGGGTTTATAAATTTTGGCCAGGGTGTTATAGGCTTTTATGCTCTAGGGATGATGGTATATTTCATGTATTGGCCATCACGGTTAAGCATAGAAAAGAAATATATAAAAGTTAATTATCCCTTTGCTTACGGTTAATGTCACACTTTACCTTGGGCAATAAAATGCGGGTTTAAGATGTTTTGTTTGCCGTACAGCATGGCCTCGCCAGAGGCTTGTTTAACACTGCCGCCAGCCCCTTCTAACACCGCTTGAGCGGCGGCCGTGTCCCATTCACACGTAGGCGCAAGGCGAGGGTAGTAGTCGGCTTGGCCTTCGGCAATGCGAATGAATTTAAGCGAGCTGCCGGCTTGTATTAAAGTGACTGGGCCAAGGCTGTCTATGAGCTGTTTGGTGGCCTTGTTAAGGTGGCTTTTACTGGCTAATACTCGTATTGGGTTTTGAGCTGCTACACAGTTAATGGCCGTTGTTTCTGCGGCATTGTCCTGTACTTGTTTAAAGGCAGCAAGGCCATCGCCACCCCAATACACTGTATTAGCCACAGGCACACCCACTAAACCAAAGCTGGGTTTGTTGGCTTCTATTAACGCTAAGTTGACGGTAAATTCGCCATTTTTGCTAATAAATTCTTTAGTGCCGTCCAATGGGTCTATTAACCAGTAGCAGGCATTGTAGTGGGGGATTTTTAATGAATTGGCATCTTCTTCAGACACCACCGGAATGTGTGGCGTAAGGCGTTTGAGGCCGGCCATTAAAAAATAGTGGGCCGCAAGGTCTGCCGCCGTCACGGGGGATGCGTCGGCTTTGCTTTCAATACCAAAGTCATGACTCTGGTAAATTTCTAAAATGGCATCACCCGCGTCTTTGGTGAGCCGCACCAGGTCCGCTAGAAGCGCGCTATTGGTCACTATTTGTTGTGCCTGTAACATGATTATCCCTTTAGTTTTAAATCTGTTATCACTTGTTGCATTAGTTGCTCGGCGATACGCTCGGCGCTAAGAATGCTGGTGTCTACTTCAAAGTCGGCATCGATGGGTGGCTCGTAGGGGCTGTTGATGCCAGTGAAGTTGGGGATTTCGCCGCGCCTAGCTTTTTTGTACAAGCCTTTAGGGTCTCTTTGTTCGGCTACTTCTAGCGGTGTATTAACGAATATTTCCACAAATTCACCCTCCTCAAAACGGGCCTTGGCAGCATGCCTCTCGGCTCTAAAGGGAGAGATGAAGGCAGTAATCACTACTAATCCGGCATCCACCATTAAATGCGCGACTTCGGTAATGCGGCGTATATTTTCTACCCGGTCGGCCTCTGTGAAGCCTAAGTCTTTGTTAAGCCCATGACGCACGTTGTCGCCGTCTAATAAATAAGTACGGATGCCTTGTTGGTGAAGCTTTTGTTCTAGTAGGTTGGCAATGGTAGATTTACCGGAGCCGCTTAAGCCGGTGAGCCATAACACTTTGCCACTGTGGCTGTTGAGTTGGTTGCGCGCGGTTTTACTTACGGTAAGGTCTTGTTTGTGTACATTACTAGAACGTCGTAAGGCATGGGTGATCATACCTGCGGCGGCGGTGGCATTGCTAAAACGGTCTACTAAAATAAGGCTACCTAACGGCTGACAGTCAGGAAAAGCCTCAAACGCAACGGCTTTGTCGAGGCTTAGCTTGACTACTGCAATGTCGTTTAGCCCCAGGGAGCGAGCAGCATTTTGCTCTAACGTATTAACGTTGATGGTGTGCTTAATGTCAGTGATTTGGGCATTAACCCAGTTTGTGCCAATTTGTAGGCCGTAAGATCGACCGGTAAAGCCTTGTTCTTGGTTCATCCATACCAATTCTACTTCAAACTGGTCGGACACTTGGCAGGGGTCTTGGGCGGCAACTAACATGTCCCCCCGAGAGGCATCTACTTCTCGGTCTAAGGTGATGGTTACGGCTTGGCTAGCGCGGGCGTTAGGTAAGTGTTGATCAAATAATACAATGTCTTTTACCTTGGCGATGGACCCTGCGGGTAAAATGCGGATTTCATCCTCAGGCGCAATCACACCAGCGGCGATGGTGCCTGAAAAACCTCTAAAATCAAGGTGAGGTCGGTTAACCCATTGTACAGGCATCCTAAAGGCATGTTGTTCCAAACCTTTGGCGGTGGGCACCGTTTCTAAAAATGCCATTAGAGTAGGGCCTTTAAACCATGGCATGTGGCTGGAGCGGGCGATGATGTTGTCGCCTTTTAAGGCCGATGCTGGAATAGAGGTGATTTTTTCAAACTTAAGTTGTTTGGAAAATTCGGCAAACTCTTGTTCAATGGCAACAAAGGTGTCCTGTTTATAGTCCACTAAATCCATCTTGTTAACGGCTAACATCACCTGTTTAATGCCTAACAAGGAGCAGATAAACGCGTGGCGCTTGGTTTGCTCTAAGACGCCTTTACGGGCATCGATTAAGATAACGGCAAGGTCTGTGGTAGACGCGCCGGTGACCATGTTGCGGGTGTATTGTTCGTGCCCTGGGGTGTCGGCCACAATAAACTTACGTTTGTCAGTATTAAAAAAACGGTAGGCCACGTCGATGGTAATACCTTGTTCACGTTCGGCGGCTAGGCCGTCTACCAGCAAGGCATAGTCGATATTGCTGCCTTGCGTACCGTAGGTGGCCGACTCGTTTTGCAAAGATGACACTTGGTCATCAAAAATACATTTAGCCTCAAATAATAGACGGCCTATGAGGGTGGATTTACCATCATCTACGCTGCCACAGGTGATAAAACGTAGAAGGTCTAAGTCGTTTTGTTGCTGCAAAAATTGGTCGATATGAGTGAGCGACGGGTTGCTAATAGCCATTAGAAATACCCCTCCTGCTTTTTCTTTTCCATAGAGGCCGCGCTGTCGCTGTCTATAGTTCGACCTTGACGTTCGCTAGTGCGCGCTTGTAATAGTTCTAAAATAATCTTTTCCAAGGTATCTGCATGTGACTCTATGGCGCCGGTCAAGGGATAGCAGCCTAAGGTTCTAAAACGTATGTCTTTAATGGCCACAGATTCGTTAGGCATCAGCGTTAAACGCTCGTCGTCGACCATCATGAGCATACCGTCGCGTTCTATTACAGGACGTGGTTGGGAAAAATACAGTGGCACAATAGGGATGCTTTCACGGTAGATGTACTGCCAAATATCCAGCTCAGTCCAGTTAGAGATAGGGAATACACGAATACTCTGTTTGGGTTGTTTATGGCCGTTGTACAGGTTCCATAATTCAGGGCGTTGGTTTTTTGGGTCCCAGCGATGGCTTTCGTTACGAAAGGAGAATACGCGTTCTTTAGCGCGGCTCTTTTCTTCGTCACGGCGTGCACCACCAAAGGCCGCGTCAAAACCGTATTTATCAAGGGCTTGTTTGAGGCCTTCGGTTTTCATAATGTCGGTATGCAAGGCGCTGCCGTGTTCTAAGGGGCTAATGTCGCGCTCAATTCCTTCTGGGTTGGTATGTACAATCAGATCCATACCGGCCTCTTTGGCCATATAATCACGGAACTGATACATTTCTTGAAACTTCCAGCGGGTGTCTACATGTAGCAGAGGAAACGGCGGCGGGCTAGGGTAAAAGGCTTTACGCGCTAGATGTAACATGACGGCACTGTCTTTGCCTATGGAGTACATCATGACTGGTTTTTCGGCGGTGGCCATGACTTCGCGTAGGATGTGAATGCTTTCTGCTTCCAAGCGATCGAGGTGAGTCAGTTGGTGTTGATGGTGAACTGGTTTCTTATGAGTCGCTGGTTTGATATACAATTGGCTTGGGTAGGCCGGTAAACCTAAGCTGGCTTGACCACATGGCGTATTAAGCTCGGTGACGGTGTGCTCACGTTGCAGTTGGCGGCTAATGGCTGTGGCATTGTCATGGGGCAAAAATAACGTGTCTTTGCCGCAATGCAGGGTTAGTGCCTTAAGTGCTGCCAGCAAGATGATTGGTGTGTATTGGGTGTCGTTCCATAACCAGCGGCGGCCTTGGCGTGCATCGTTAGCCAGCAAACCATGGTGACCGTCTGCGGTGGTGAAGAACTGTAACATTAACACGCTATGACGGCGTTTTTTGGCTTGGGTGAGCAGGTGATCTAATACTTGCGGTTTGAGTTTGCTGCCCGTTTCGTCACGCAGCTGGTTAGTGTCTAATACGTTAGGTAGGAGGTTGGTTTTTTCTAGCCAGCGGTCCACCGCTCTGCGGTTGTCTGCTAACCCTTGCTGCAATAGGTGCTCTTGTAGTTGTTGCGTGTCCCAAACCAACGGATGTTGGTTCAGGTGGGTTTGGTAGGTTGTTAGCTCTGGCATAAGGTATTATGTCTTAAAATGTAATATCTAATAAACATGTATAAGATATTTTGTTTGAAGAGATAGTATACCTGATTTATAACTTTTTAAATACATTTAAAGACAGGTTGAGTCATTGCGAGCGAAGCGTGGCAATCCAAATCCGAGGTCTATGGGTTGTCGCTTATGTCCTCGTAAAGAAGTGAAGGCTAGGTGACAGCCTGCTTTGCTAGAAATTGTGGTTGGTTCCATAGGTCATGGGTCATAATGTCGACCAAGGCATCCACCGTATCCCACAAGTCTACATAACGTAAATACAGCGGGGTAAAGCCAAACCGCAGGTGGTCGGGTGCTCTAAAGTCACCAATGATGTTACGCTCGATCAGCGCCTGAATAATGGCATATCCTTGATCGTGAACTAATGATACTTGACTGCCGCGTATGGCATTGTCTACCGGAGAGCCTATTTCAAACCAAGGGCAGCGTTGCTGCACTAGCTGAATAAACAAGTCGCCCATGTGGCTAGATTTGTGCCTGACTTGGGTTAAGTCGGCTTTTAGCATTACGTCTAATGCCACTTCCAGCGAGGCATTCGCCAGCACAGGCGGCGTGCCACACATGGCCTGTTGTATGCCGTTAGCACCTTGGTACTCGTCGTTAAAATCAAACGGTTTAGCATGACCTAGCCAGCCGGTTAAAGGTTGTTCAAATTCGCTTTGGAGACGCTTGGCTACATATACAAAGGCAGGGGAACCTGGGCCGCCGTTGAGGTATTTATAGGTACATCCTACAGCTAGGTCAGCATTTGCTGTATCCAAGTGAATTGGCATTGCACCGACCGAATGGCACAAGTCCCACATCATTAAAGCACCGTGTTGCTGCACCTGTTGTGTGACAGCGGGCATGTCCCACATGGCACCGGTTTTAAAGTGCACGTGGGTAAGTAGTACTAACGCGGTGTCATCGTCAATGGCGTCTAAGACTTGCTTGCGCGGTAAAGCCACTACTTGAACTTGGTCGCCTAGTAACTTGGCTAAACCTTGTAATAGGTATAGGTCGGTGGCAAAGTTACCCGTTTCGGTAATGAGTTTACTGCGGCCGGGGCGCATCTTTACGGCGGCGGCGGCGAGCTTGAATATATTGATAGAAGTGGTGTCGCAGGATAATACTTGGCCGGCTTTCGCGCCAATTAACTGACCGATTTTGTCACCGAGTTGCGCAGGCTTTTTCATCCACTGGTTGCAGTTCCAGCTACGGATGAGGTCTTTACCCCATTGCTGAGTAATCACTTCTTGCACGTATGCTGCCGTGGCCTTGGGGAGTACGCCCAAGGAATTACCATCGAGGTAAATCAGGTCTTGTGCCAAACTAAACTGATCTCGTAGAGGAGCGAGGCTGTCGTTTTGGTCAAGTGTTTCAAAGTCGGATCGGGTTAGCTTGTTCATGGTTTTTGTGTCTCTAAAGGGCTGTTCTTACGGACCAAAGTTCTGGAAAAAACTGTAGAGAGAGGGCTTTTTGTAGGTAGTCCACACCCGACGTGCCGCCTGTGCCGTGTTTATGGCCAATAATGCGTTCTACGGTTTTCATATGGTTAAAGCGCCACTGTTGAAAGTGATACTCAAGATCCACAAGCTTCTCTGCCAATTCATACAAATCCCAGTAGGTGTCGGTGTCTTGGTAGACCTTTTTCCAAGCGGACTGTACTTGTTCGTTTGCTGTATACGGCTGTTGCCAGTCACGTTGGGTGTGGCTGGTGGAAATGTCAAAGCCACGTTGCTGTAGCAACTGTAGGCATACATCGTAAAGGCTAGGGGTATTTAACACGCTTTGTAAATGCGCGTAGTGTTGCTCATGGCTTTTGTGGGCTTCAACTAAGGTGGCATTTTTGTTACCCAACAAAAACTCCAGCTCACGATATTGAAATGACTGAAAACCAGAACTTTGGCCCAAGCTATCACGAAAGCTGGCGTAGTCGGCAGGGGTCATGGTTACCAGCACTTCCCACGCATTGACCATTTGTTGCTGAATGCGGGCCACGCGGGTGAGCATTTTAAACGCAGGACGCAGCTGATCTTTGGCAATTAGTTGGGCTGCGGCATGGGCTTCGTGTAAACACAGTTTCATCCATAGTTCGGAGGCTTGGTGAATGACGATAAACAACATTTCATCGTGTTCGTCACTACGAGGGTTCTGTTGTTGTAATAAGTTTTCTAGGCCAAGGTATTCGCCATAGCTCATGTCTTGTTGCCAATGAATATTTTCATCACTGACGTCAACTGCATCGACGGTGCCGGAAGAGTAAGGGCAGGAATAGGCCATTTAGGGCTCCAATAGAGTTAGAGGTGTAGGTATTGATAAAGTTTATGTTGAGTTGGGTGTGATGTAAATGTCATAATTTAGGCTGTAATTATGAAATAAATGCATACATATGACGATTAAACTAAGTATTAGGCAGTTGCAAATGATTCGGGCCCTAGAGGTGGCGGGCAGTGTGTCGGCGGCGGCTGTGGCCTTGCAGGTGAGCCAGTCGGCACTAAGCCATCGTATTAGAGAGGCTGAGCGGTTATTGGATACCCCTTTGTATAGCCGTCAAAACAAAAAATTAACAGCTACGCCAGCAGGCTTGCGGGTGCAGTTTGCTGCACGAAGTGTACTGGCCGAACTAGAACGTACTGAGCAAGACGTTGCGTATATGAGCGGTGGAGTGACAGCACGAGTCCGTTTGGGGTTAGAGGCCTATGCATCGCATCATTGGCTGCCCAGCTTATATCAACGATTGGCGCAAGAATGCCCTCATATTAGCCTAGAAATAGCGGCAGACGTGGGTTTAAACCCAGAAACAGCTCTTAGGCAGCACACCATAGACATTGCTTTGGTGTCTGGCTCCACCCCAGCTACCGATCTTAATCACTGTCATCTTGGTCATGATCCGTTGCTGGCGATGATGGCTAAGGACCACCCCTTGGCGCAGTATGATTATTTAATCCCGGCCATGTTTGCAAACTATCCCTATATCGCCTACCACACTAACCCAGAACAAGGCCGTGAGTACGACTTGGTGTTTAGGCGCCATCATTTATTGCCTAGCCAAGTTATTAGTGCAGGGGTAACCGAGGCGGTGCTTGCTTTGGTGGGCGCGTCGAAGGGGGTTACTATTTTACCGGCGTGGACGGCCTTGGCCCATGCCCAACAATATGATCTTATTACCCGCCCCATTGGTGCAGAAGGGTTAAGCATTAATTGGTATTTGGCGGGGCTGCATCAGGTGGCTAACCGTGAAGCCATTGAAACTGTGATGGCGTTGATTGAAAAAATGTCGCTGATCAAACACTAAAGGCTGCGTGATGGCGTTATTTTAGGTAAAATAAGCCTCCATTTTGTTCTTGAAACCCCTTTATATGTGCTCTGCTTACAACGTACTTGCTGTTAATGATGATCTTCCTATTGCCATCGACTTACCGGTGCACAGTGGCAAGGTGCGCAGTGTTTATTGGCTCAGTGCTAAACAAAGTGCTCGGCTTATTGCAGATAAAGGTTATAACGTTGCTCCGGATGCCCCTCTAGCTATTATGGTAATTAGTGACCGTATATCGGCCTTTGACTGTATTTGGCACGGTGAAGGCGGCTTGCAAGGGGTGCAGGGTAAGGGCGCTGCGCTTAACGCGGTAGCTAACCATTGGTTTGCGCGTTTTCGTGAACATGGCTTGGCCGACAGCCACATTGTAGATACCCCCCATCCGTTAGTATGGATTGTACAAAAAGCCAAACCAGTGATGGTAGAAGCCATTGCCCGCCAATACATTACCGGCTCCATGTGGCGTGCGTACGCTAACGGTGAGCGCGAATTTTGTGGCATCACTTTGCCAGAAGCGTTGCAGCAAGACCAGTGTTTACCTGAGTTGCTGATTACGCCTTCCACTAAAGGTATTCTTAAAGGCATCCCAAATGTGCCCGAGGCAGACGACGTTAACATTACCCGGGCAGACTTAGCGGCTAATTACAAAGCCTTTAATTTTGCCGCGCCTGCGGACATTAATCAGTACGAAACCTTATTACGTGAAGGTTTTGCTGTGATTAGCAAAGACTTAGCCGCTCAAGACCAAGTATTTGTGGATACTAAGTTTGAATTTGGCTATGTGACCGATGCCCAAGGTCAAGAAAAACTTATTTATATGGACGAAGTAGGTACGCCAGATTCATCTCGTATTTGGGATGGTGCAGCCTTACGCGATGGTAAGGTGGTAGAAAACTCTAAAGAAGGCTTTAGACAGTTTTTATTAAACCATTTTGATGATGCCGATGTTTTGCTGAATAAACAGCGCATGGACGAGCGTACAGCGCTAGCGCGTGATAACGCGTTGCCGTTAGAGGCCATGCAAGAGATATCGGACACTTACATTGGTATTGCAGAAAAAATCATCGGCCGCAAACTCGTGGTGAGTCAGCAGCCTAAAGAAGAGATTATTGACGTGTTGAATCAGGATTATGGTCTGATTCGCTAGATTCCGGCCTGCGCCGAAATGAGACACTGCGTCATCCTGACGCAGGTCAGGATCTATCCCAAC
>ERZ1047985.2665-NODE-2665-length-11116-cov-7.174306_pt1 | contig 11116 bp, 11 predicted proteins | sample MGYA00383097_ERZ1047985 | MGnify/ENA primary metagenome ERZ1047985 (study PRJEB29581, sample SAMEA5548367) | metagenome | biome: marine; feature: coastal; material: water | depth 50 m | study: Short-term variability in the microbial, nano- and picoplankton...
GGTGGCCGGCCGATTCTGCGACGTCGGCGGCACGGCCATGTGGAGGGTGCTGGCGCCCTGCGACCCACCGGGCGACCGGTAGCGTCTGCGCCGCATGGTCGCCGACGGGGCACGCCCCCGCTTCTCCTATATCCCGGGCCTCGACGGCATCCGGGGCATCTGGGTCGTCATCGGCCCGTTGCTGTACCACGCGGCCACCGACACGGTCACCGGCGGCATCCTGGGCATCGACCTGTTCTTCACGCTGTCCAGTTACCTGATCATCTCGATCGCCCTGAACGAGTTCGAGTCCACGGGTCGCATCGACCTGAAGGCCTACGCCGGTCGGCGGGCCCGCCGGTTGCTCCCCGCCCTGTTCGTGGCCCTCGGGCTGCTCACCATCTACCTGGTGCTCGTCGTCCCACCGGGCGAGTTCGCCCGATGGACCGGGGCGATCTTCTCGACGCTGACCTACAGCGCCAACTGGTACGAGATCTTCTCCGACGTCTCGTACTTCGAGGACTTCCAGCACTCGCCGCTGCGCCACGTGTGGTCGTTCTCCATCGAGGAGCAGTTCTACATTTTCGCCCCGCTGTACCTGATCGCCGTGCTGGCGCTGTTCAAGCGTCGGGCCAACATGGCGCTGCTGGTCACCATGATCGTGGGCACCGCGGCCTCCGCGTGGTGGATGGGCCACCTCTATCCGGGGCACGGCGACCCGTCGCGGGTGTACTACGGCACCGACACCCGGGCCCATTCCCTGTTCGCCGGGATCATCCTCGCGGTGGCCGTCCGGATGTACGGGCCGGTGCGAAGCCGGGCCGGCCAGCTGGCCTGGGTGGCCAGCGCCTACGCGGCGACCATCTTCTTCACCTGGGCCATCTTCGAGATCTCCGAGCGGGACGCCTGGATGTTCGAGCACGGCGGCTTCCTGATGGTGGCCGCCATCTCGTGCCTGATGATCTACGGCGTGGCCCAGCCCGGTGAGGCGGCCTGGCACCGACGGCTGCCCTCCTTCCTGTCGGCCGACGACGCCCCGTGGGCCGGACGCCTGGCCTGTGGCGCCCTCTACGCCGGCCTGTTCACCGCCGGGTGGGCGGTGGTCAGCGTGGTCCGGGGCAACACGGCGTTCGACCACTGGCCCTACCTGTTGGGCGTGGGCATCGGCTGGTTCTGGTACGGGGCCGATCGGGCGCAGGTCGGACCGCTGCACTGGTTCCTGGAATCCACCCTCATCCGCTGGGTGGGCAAGATCAGCTACGGCCTCTACCTGTACCACTGGCCCATCTACCTGCTCGTCACCCCCAGCCGGGCGGGCCGCCTGATTCCCGGCGTGGACGTCATCGAGGGCAACAACCTGGTGTGGCTGCACCTGGCCCTCACCTTCGCGGTCGCCGCGGGCAGCTTCTATCTGGTCGAACAGCCGGTGATGAAGCGGCGCTTCCCGTTCGTGAACCGCCCCATGACGGCGGTCAGCGGTACGGCGGCCGGGGCCACCGCGGTGGTCCTGATCCTGGTGGGCCTGCTGTGGGTGAACACCCGCCCGGCCGAGGGCGGACCCTTCACCCCGACGGCCAGCCAGTGCACCCAGCAGGGCCTGCTGCCGCCACCGGACGACGACCAGCTCCGGGTGCTGGTGGTGGGCGACTCGGTGGCCGTCCAGATCGGAGAGGCCCTCTGCGGGTGGGCCGTGGACCATCCGGGTCGGATGGTGGTGCTCAACGAGGCCCATCTGGGTTGCGTGGTCGGACGCCACGGCCTCAAACGCATCCCCGAGGGAGACGAGGGGCCGGTGGGCGAGCTCTGCTCGGCGTGGAACGAGCCCGTGCCCACCCACGTGATGCTGGACCCCGAGGTGGTGTCGTGGCCGTCGGCCGTGGCCGCCTTCCAGCCCGACGTGGTACTGGGCCACGTGACGGCATGGGACGTCACCGACCGCCTGGTTCCGTCACTGGGCGACGAGTGGGTATGGGTGGGCGTCGAGGCCTACGACGACTACATCTCGGCCGAGTACCGGCTGGGAAGCGAGGTGCTGGGGGCCGCGGGGGCACAGGTGTACTGGCTGGAGGGCGCCCACATCCGCCGCGAGATCCGACCCCAGAACCACCCGGACCGCATCGACGGCCTGAACGACCTCGTCCGGGCGGCCACGGCCGATCTCGACTTCGTGACCCTGGTGCCCTACCGGGAGTTCACCGGTCTGAACGGCACGGCCCGCGAACGTGAGATCCGCGACGACGGGGTGCACCTTTCGGAGGCCGGCATGGATCAGGTGGCCGACTGGCTGGTGGCCGACGTGTTCGACGAGCTCCGTGAGGTCGTCACTGACTGAGCGGACTGACTGAGCGGACTGGCTGAGCGGGCTGGCTGAGCGGGCTCAGTTCCTCTCGTCCCACCAGGCGTCGAGGCGGGCCTCCACCTCGGACCGTTCCATCTCGCCTTCCGACCGCTTGAGGGCCAGCAGAAAGGCCAGCGCTTCGCCGATCTCGCGCCCTGGCCCGATGCCCAGGTGGGCCATCACCGCGGCTCCGTCCATGTCCGGACGCTCGGCGGCCACCCTGGCCTGTTCGGCCAACTCGGCGATCCGGAACTCCAGGTCGTCCATCAGGGCCTGGATACCGGCCGCCCGGACCTTGTTACGGGTCGTGCAGTCACAGCGGATCAGGTGGTTGAGCCGTCCCAGCAACGGTCCCGCATCGCGGGCGTAGCGCCGCACCGCGGCATCCGACCAGCCCTCGGCGTAGCCCTTGAACCGGCCCGACAGCCGGACCATCTCGGCCACCTCGTCGATCACCGATTCGCCGTATCCCATGGCGGCGAGGCGTCGACGGGCCATGCGGGCACCCACGACCTCGTGGTGGCGGAAGGTCACCCCGCCGTGTTCGAAGCTGCGGGTCCGCGGTTTGGCGATGTCGTGGAACAGCGCGGCGAGGCGCACCGTGAGTTCGGGCTCGGTCTTGGACACCACGGCAATGGTGTGGCTGAGGACGTCCTTGTGCCGGTGGATGGGGTCCTGCTCCATTCGTAGCGCCCCCAGTTCGGGCACCAGGTGGTCCATCTCGCCGGAGTCCACCGAGGCCCACAGGCCGGGCACGCAGTCATCCTCCAGCAGGATGGCGCTGAGCCGCTCCCCGGCGGACGGATCCACCACCGGATCCGACGGGGGCCCGTCGCCGGGCGCGTCCTGTCGAGCAGTCTCAGTCATGGAACGAGTCTACGGAGACCCGGTTACCTGCCCTGAGGGAGCAGTCCCGTCAGCCGGCGGGGCAGGGCTCGATGTCGAGGCTGAGCATGCGGGCCGCGTTGCCCCGCACGATCTTCCACACCACGTCGGCCGGGAGGTGGCCCATCATGTCGGTGGCCACCTGCTTGGTGTGGGGCCAGGTGGTGTCGGTGTGCGGGTAGTCGGTCTCGAAGGTGATGTTGTCCACCCCGACCTCGTCGAGCGACCGCAGCCCGTGGTTGTCCCGGAAGAAGCAGCCGAACATCTGGCGGTAGTAGTAGGTCGACGGCGGCTCCGGAATGGTGTCGGCCACCCCGCCCCACGCCCGGTGTTCCTTCCAGACGTCGTCGGCCCGCTCGAGGATGTACGGGATCCAGCCGATCTGGCCCTCGCTGTAGGCCAGCTTCAGTTCGGGGAAGCGCACCAGCACGCCGGAGAACAGGAAGTCGCTCATCGAGGCGATGGCGTTGTTGAAGCTCAGCGAGGCGGCCACGGCCGGCGGGGCGTCCGGCGAGGCGGCCGGCATCTTCGACGACGAGCCGATGTGCATGTTGACCGTGGTCTGCGTGTCCTCACAGGCCGCGAAGAACGGGTCCCAGTAGCCGGTGTGGATGGACGGCAGACCCAGGTTGGGGGCGATCTCCGAAAAGCAGACGGCGTGGCAGCCCCGCTCGGCATTGCGGCGAACCTCGGCGGCGGCCAGGTCGGCGTCCCACAACGGAATGATGATGAGCGGGATGAGGGCGCCGTCGGAATCGCCGCACCATTCCTCGATCATGAAGTCGTTGTAGGCCTGCACGCAGGCCAGCCCGAGGTCGTGGTCGGACGCCTCGTAGAACGTCTGGCCACAGAAGCGGGGCAGGGTCGGGAACGACAGCGAGGCCTCGACGTGGTTGGCCGACATGTCCTCGACCCGGGCCTTCGGGTCGTAGCAACCGGGCCGCATCTCGTCATAGGTGATGGGTGCCATGGTCATCTCGTCGCGGTCGAACCCGACGGCGGCCACGTGGCGCTTGTTGGGATGCACCAGGTCCTCGTAGAACCAGATGTCGCACCACGGGGCGTCGGGAGCATCCAGTTCGTACTCGTACATCTTCGCTCCGCCGACCCACGTCATGTCGCCGAGGCGGCGGCGTTCCACCCGGGGACCACGGTCGCGGTACTTGGCCGGCAGCCAGGTCTGCCAGAGGTGGGGAGGCTCGACGATGTGGTCGTCGACGCTGATGATCGGCGGGATCTCGGTGGGCACGGCGTCTGATGGCATGGCGATCCAATCCGAAGTTTCTGACGGTCCGTCAGATTCTAGCCGCCGACGGCCCCCGGCGCTCCACGGAACCCCGCGACTACGTTCATCCCATGAACCGACGGGAACGGGACGGCACCAGCGACGGGCCCCACGGCGAGGCGGCCACCTACCAGCGGGACGGCCACGTGGCCACCATCACCTACGACCGACCCGAGGCGGCCAACACCGTCAACGGCGCCATGCGCCGCGACCTCAACGCCGCCTGGGACCGCTTCATGGCCGACGAACAGGCCTGGGTGGCCATCCTGACCGGCGCCGGTGACCGGCACTTCTGCGGCGGGGCCGACCTGCGGGACTCCGGCGGATCCACCGGCGACTTCGCCGGCACCTTCTGGGAGATCCCGACCGTCAACTCCTTCGAGTCGGGCCTCGAGGTGTTCAAGCCGACCATCGCCGCGGTGAACGGGGCGTGCGTGGGCTACGGCCTGACCGCCGTGGTGTCCTGTGACTTCGTGGTGGCCTCCGAACAGGCCACCTTCTCGTGGCCCGAGGTGACCATCGGCATCCCGACCATCGTGGGGGCCATCCGCCTGCCCCGGAAGGTGGCGTGGGCCGACGCCATGGAGCTCCTCCTGACCGGTGAACCCATCGACGCCCGGAAGGCACTGGACATCGGCCTGGCGTGGCGGGTCGTACCCCACCACGACCTCATGGCTGAGGCCCGGGCCCTGGCCGACCGTCTCTGTCGGGCCGCCCCGCTGGCCGCCCGGACCACCAAGGAGGTGGCGGTCCGCACACGGGACATGGGCTGGACCGAAGCCGTCCGGTTCGGCGAGACCATTCGCCGGGTGGCCGGAGCCACCCACGATGCCACCGAGGGTCGGGCCGCATGGGCCGACAAGCGCCCGCCCGAATGGGAGGGCCGCTGACATGAAGGTCGGGATCGCATTCGCCAACATCGGACCGTTTGGTAACGCCGAGGGCGCGGTGGCCGTCGGTCGGGCTGCCGAAGCAGCGGGCATCGACTCGCTGTGGACCGTCGAACACGTCGTGTACCCCGACGGCTACGGGTCGGCCTACCCCTACGACGACTCGGGCCGCATGCCCATGGCGCCCGACACCGACCTCACCGATCCCCTCACCTGGCTGACCTGGGTGGGTGCCCACACCACGACCCTCCGGTTGGCCACCGGGATCCTGATCCTCCCGGAACGCAACCCGGTCGTGCTGGCCAAGCAGTTGGCCACCATGGATGCCCTCACCGGCGGGAGGGTCGACCTGGGCATCGGCGTGGGCTGGCTGCGCGAGGAGTTCGACGCCCTGGGCATCCCGTGGGAGCGACGGGGCACCCGCACCGACGAGTACGTGGCCGCCATGCGAACCCTGTGGGGCGGCAACAGCGTCTCGTTCGACGGCGACTTCGTGTCGTTCTCCGGTGTGTCGTCCAACCCCAAGCCGGTGAACGGCTCGGTCCCCATCGTCATCGGAGGCCACAGCGAGGCGGCGGCCCGACGGGCCGGCCGCCTGGGCGACGGCTTCTGGCCCGGCAAGGGCGACCTCGACCACCTGCTGGACGTCATGCGCCGCGAAGCCGAGGCCCACGACCGCGACCCGGACGCCATCGAGGTCACGTGGGCCGGCGACCTGACCACAGGCGAGGACCCACTGGCCGCGGCCCAGGCACTGGCCACCAAGGGCGTCAGCCGGGTCATGGTGCCGTCCTTCCTGTTCTGGCGGGACCCCGACGAATCACTGGCCGCCTTCGGTGAATCGGTGGTCACCCCACTGGCCGACCTGTAGCTGGTATCTGGCCGCTGGCCGGCACCCGGCCGTGCCCTGCGCGCCGGGGCCCTACCCTGACGGCGTGCGCCATGGGGAAGACCACGGGAACGACCGCGGAGACGACCGCGCCGGTGCGGACCCGGGAGCCAACCAGTGACCGGCATGATGCGCGATCCCCGGTCGTCGAGGGGCCGTGACTTCGGACCAGCCTTCGGCATGGGTGGCCGGGGCCGCTCCCCCGGTCGGGGGTCCCGGCGGTCGCCCGGCGGGCTCCCCGGCAGCCCCGGCACGTGGCTCCTCGGACTGCTGGTCGTCGCCTTCTTCGCGGTGATCATTCTGGGCAGCGACGAGCCGGCCACCGAGCGGGCCACCGAGCAGGACCTCACGGCCACCGTGCAGGGGGCCATGGTCCAGGCCGGCCTGCCCACCGTGGAGGTCCGGGTCGTCGACTGGACCGTCATCCTCGAGGGCCGGGTGGCCACCTCGGACCTGAAGGAGGCCGCCGAGCGGGTGGCCTTCGCCCAGGCCGACGTCATCGCCGTGCAGAACCGCCTGTTCGTGCCGCCGCCGGTCGACGACCTGGTCCCGACCAGCACCACGGTCCCCGACCTGCCGGCCTCGCTGGCCGACCTGGTGCTGCAGGCCCGCCTCAGTGCGGTGGCCGCCCATCCCCCGATCCAGTTCGAGAGCGGCGGCGACCGGATCACCCTCGAATCGGTACCCACGCTCGACCGCCTGAGCGCCTTCCTGCTGTTCGAGCCGGCCATCCGGGTCCAGATCATCGGCCACACCGACAGTGACGAACGCAGTCCCGGCGACAACCTGCACCTGTCGGCCGTGCGGGCCGATGCCGTGCGAACCCAGCTGCTGGCCCGGGGCGTGGAGCCCGACCGGCTGGTCACCCTGGGCATGGGCCACGCCGACCCGATCGCCGACAACCTCACCAAGTCGGGCAAGGCAGCCAACCGGCGCATCGAATTCCTGCTGCTGCGACCCGGCGAGGTGGGCCTCCCGCCGCCCCCGGATCCCGCCGCCGACCCATCCGCAGATCAGGGGATCCCCGATCCGGGTACCGACGACGAGGGAAAATGACCGGGAAGCAGGTCAGCGAGGGTCGCCGTCGACGGACGGTGACCGGGTACTCAACGAGGAGGGCTCGCATGAAGGCCAAACACCGGGGACCAATGGGTCTGTGTACCGAATGTCGCCGCACCGGTGCCGTCGAGGTGGTGGGGCTGGTCTGCGACCGGTTCGGTGCCTCGGCCCAGCCGACCGGCGTGTGCGCGGAATGCAGCACGAGGAGTAGCCCCCGCCGAACCTGACCGGGCACTCCCGGGCACCCGGCCCGGAGCATCAGACCTGCCACAATCGTGGCATGGTCGTCCCCGAGCCGTCCCCGTCCCCTGAGCCGGACTGGCGGGGCGTGCACCACCTCGCTCTGGTCACCCCGGACATGGACGCCACCGTCCGGTTCTACGCCGGGACACTCGGCATGCCGCTGGTGGCCACGCTGCGGGCCGGCCCCATGCGCCACTACTTCTTCGAACTCGGTCCCGGGAACACCATCGCCTTCTTCGAGGTCCCGGGCGCCGAGACGTTCGCCAAGCCGGCCGGGGCCCCGTCGTCGCGACCCATCCAGTTCGACCACGTGGCCTTCGCGGTGGCTGACGAACCGGCGCTGGTCTCACTCCAACGACGCCTGCAGGACGCCGACTGCGACGTGACCCCGGTGGTCGACCACCACATCCTCCGATCCATCTACTTCCACGACCCCAACGGCATCGCCCTGGAAGCCTCATGGTGGACGGTGGGCGATGACCGTCTGGGCTTCCGGCCCGACGACCCCGAACTGTTCACCGACCCGGACCCGGTCACCGCCGTCGACGAGTTGGCCTCCGGTGGCCTCCGGTCCCTGCCGGGTACCCGGCTCCGCTGAGCGGCCGGGCGCCCATGGTCCGAGGCATTCCCTGGCGGGCCCGGGTCACCGAGGCGGCGGTCGGGCTGTTCAGCCACGCCCCCGACCCGCTGGCCTCCACGTTCGACCACCCCGGTGACCCCGGACTGTTCGGTCCCGGTTCGGTCACCTGGCGGATCATGTGCGACGCCTCGACCTTCGTCGGGGGCGTCCGGGCCCTGATCGTCCAGGCGGCCCACCCCGAGGTGGCCGCCGGAGTGGGCGACCATTCGTCGTACCGGGCCGACCCGCTGGGCCGGCTGTCGCGCACCGCGTCCTACGTCACGGCCACCGCCTACGGCTCGCTGCCCGAGGTGGACGACGCCGTGGGCATGGTCCGGCGCCTGCACGGCCCGGTGTCGGGCACCTCGCACCGTGGGCTGGCCTATTCGGCCGCCGATCCGGAGATGGCGGCGTGGGTCCACAACGCCTTGGTCGACTCGTTCCTGGTGGCCCACCGGACCTACGGCCCCGAAGCGATGACCGATGCCGACGCCGACGCCTACGTGGCCGAACAGGTCCGACTGGGTGAGCGGATGGGCGCCGCGCCCCTTCCCGCCACGGCCGACGATCTCACCCGGTGGCTGGTCGGGCATCCCTCACTGGGTCCGTCACCGGCGGGCGCGGACGCCGTCCGGTTCCTGGCCGGGCCGCCGTTGAACACCCCGGTCCGTCTCGCCTACCGGATCATCCACGACGCCGCGGCGGCCACCGTGCCCACGCCGGTTCTGGACGTGCTGGGCATCCGTCGTCGACCGGGTGCCGTGCTCCGCGGTCGACTGCTGATGCGAACCCTCCGATCCGCCCTCGGGGCGTCACCGGCGTGGGCCGCCGCGCTGGAACGGTGTGGCGAGCCACGGCCCGACGGCGTGCGTTTCCGCAACGCCCCCGGCACCAGCCGATGACAGGACCGATCGCTGACGGGCCCGTCAGGAGGCGAGTACCGGCTGACTGGGCGTGAACTCCACCGGCAGGTGCTTGATGCCGTTCACGAAGTTCATTCGCAGCCGATCGGCCGGGCCGGTGATGGCGATGTCGGGCAGACGAGCCGCCAGCCCCTCGAAGATGAGCTTCAGTTCGAGCTTGGCCAGGTTGGCCCCCAGGCAGAAGTGCGCCCCTCCGGCCCCGAAGGCCAGGTGGTGGTTGTCGGTCCGGGTTAGGTCGAGGCGGTGGGGGTCGTCGTAGACCTTCTCGTCCCGGTTCCCCGACGGGTACCAGAGGGTGACCTTGTCGCCGGCCCGGATCTGCTGGCCACCCAGCTCGGTGTCGGCGGTGGCCGTCCGGCGGAAGTAGTTGACCGGGCTGGTGTACCGCAGGATCTCGTCGACCGCGTCGTCGGTCATCTCACCGGTCTCGACCACCGTGGCCCACTGGTCCGGATGATCCATGAAGCCCATCAGGCCCAGCGAGATGGCGTTGCGGGTCGTCTCGTTGCCGGCCACCAGCAGCAGGGTGAAGAAGAGGTCGCGCTCCAGGTCGGTCAGCTCGGTCACCGTGCCGTCGTCGAGCGTCACGGTGGCCGTGGTCAGGACGGTCCACAGGTCGTCTTCGGGCTGGGCCCGCTTCTGATCGGTCAGCCCATGGGCGTACATGGCCATCTCGATCATGGCCGTCTCGTACGTGGCGCTGTGGTCGCCAGCCGTCCCGTCGGCATCGGCCGCGTCCTGATACTCGGGGTCGCTGCCGCCGATGGTGCGGTTGGACCAGTCCAGGAGCTGCTCCCGGTCCTCGTCGGGCACGCCGATGATGTCGGCGATGGCCATGAGTGGCAGCTCGGCGGCCACGTCGAGCACGAAGTCGGCGCTGCCCTGCTCACAGATCCGATCCAGAATGATGTCGGTCCGCAGGCGCATCACCTCGTCCATGCGCCGGACCATGCGGGGCGTGAAGCCGGTGTTGACCAGCTTCCGGTACCGGGTGTGCTGCGGCGGGTCGGTCATGACCATCTGGAGACCCGGACCGCGGCCCTCGGCGATGTCGTTGAGGGCCACGCCGCCTGCACCGTCGCGTCCCGGCCCGGTCTGGTGGGAGAACAGGGTGCCCGACCGGTGGGCCTCGGAGATGTGCTCGAAGGACGACACCACCCAGAACGGCTCGGGATGCTCGTCGGTCGCCGGGTGCTGCCAGACCGGGGCCTCCCGGCGGAGCAGATCGAACCAGTCGTGGGGCATCCGCTCGGCGAACACGTCCGGATCGGTCAGGTCTATATCGCTGAGAGATGCCATGGTGGTCCTCCGGTAGTTTCCTTCCCCGGAAGATACCTTCCTCGGAAGATGTCTACAACCCGACCGCTAGGCTCCGGCCATGGCAGATCAGGCGGCACAGTTGGATCTGGTGGAACAGGCGGTCGACCGTCTCGTCCCCGAGGCGGACCCGTCGCACTCCGCGGACAGCGCCACCACCGCCGGCATCCTCGTCTGGGCCTACCTGGCCGGCCGTGAACTCGAGGTCTGGCTGGCCGACGGGCTCGCCTCCACCGGACTGACGACCTCGGAGTTCGGTGCCCTGGCTGGGGTGGCGTTCGCCGGCGAACACACCCTCACCGCCGGCGACCTGGCCCGATGGACCGTGCAGACCTCGGGCGGCACCACCAAGACCATCCAACGACTGGTCGACCGCGGGCTGGTCCGTCGGACGGCCGATCCCGACGACGGACGACGCACGCTGATCGACGCCACACCCGCGGGACGCGATCTGGCTGCCGCGATGGTGTCCGACCTCGTCGCCCGACTCGACGCCGACCTCGCCCCACTGGACGCCGGGGCACGTGGCGATCTGCATGACGGCCTGCGGAGGCTCTCGGCGGCACTCGGCTGGCAGCCCGACGTCGGTGGCCCGACGGCCGGGGACTAGACACCTGACCATGACCCCGCCTCAGGACCCGACCCCCTTCGGCTGCGCCTCCTTCGACCACCTGCTCGGCCTCGACCCG
>ERZ1047985.2675-NODE-2675-length-11080-cov-5.947302_pt1 | contig 11080 bp, 8 predicted proteins | sample MGYA00383097_ERZ1047985 | MGnify/ENA primary metagenome ERZ1047985 (study PRJEB29581, sample SAMEA5548367) | metagenome | biome: marine; feature: coastal; material: water | depth 50 m | study: Short-term variability in the microbial, nano- and picoplankton...
TGGCCCCAAATAAAAAGAGGGCTTGCAGCAAATCGAAAAACCTCTTAAAAGCCCCTTTAATAGCGGCGCGTTGATTTCAGTGTTCCACCGGAAGTTCATACGGGCCGTGGGCCCGTTTTTTTATGTTTGGATCCATGATCAACGATTTGATAGCAAAAGCTGCCATTGACCAACGTTTGGCTGAAATCATTACCCCGGTGATTGAGGATCTGGGCTTTGAATTGGTGCGCGTGCGCTTGATGAGCGGCAAAGAAACCACTTTGCAGGTGATGGCGGATAACGCAGATGGCGGCATTGATGTGGATAATTTGGCCGAAATCTCAACGGCGATTAGCGCGGTTTTGGATGTGGAAGATCCGATTCTTGATATGTATACGCTGGAAGTGTCGAGCCCGGGCATTGACCGCCCATTGACCAGGCTAAAAGATTTCGAGCTCTTCGAAGGCTATGAAGCAAAAATTGAGACCCATGATTTGATCGATGGTCGGCGGCGCTTTAAGGGCATTTTGGCCGGTATCGAGGGCGATGATGTGCTGATTAACATCGAAGAAGGCACGATTGGGCTTAATTTTGAATGGATGTCTGACGCAAAACTGGTCCTAACGGATGAGTTGATTAAAGAAATGCTGCGCCAACGCAAAGCCTCTGGCGCATTAAGTGAAGATAAATTTGACGATATCGAGACCGAAGGGTCGCAGGAGGACTAACAATGGCTATTACCTCTGCAAATCAGCTTGAGCTGTTGCAAACCGCCGAAGCCGTGGCACGCGAAAAAATGATTGATCCCACTCTGGTGATTGAAGCTATGGAAGAAAGTTTGGCGCGGGCTGCCAAATCCCGCTATGGCAGCGAAATGGATATTCGCGTTGCTATCGATCGTAAAACCGGCCGCGCAAAATTCACCCGTGTGCGTACGGTTGTGGAAGAGGCCGAGCTTGAAAATTATCAGGCGGAAATGACCGTTGAACAGGGCAAGCAATATCTTGAAAACCCAAGCGTTGGTGATCAATTTATCGAAGAAATCCCACCGGTGGATATGGGGCGAATCGCTGCGCAATCAGCCAAACAAGTGATTCTTCAAAAAGTACGCGAGGCAGAGCGCGACAGACAATTCGAAGAATTCCAAGATCGCGCCGGAACCATTATCAACGGCCAAGTTAAACGCGAAGAATACGGCAATGTGATAGTTGATGTTGGTCGTGGAGAAGCTGTTTTGCGGCGCAATGAAAAAATTGGCCGCGAAAGCTATCGCCCCAATGATCGTATACGCTGTTATATCAAAGAGGTGCGCCGCGAAAGCCGCGGTCCGCAGATTTTCTTAAGCCGCACAGATCCACAATTCATGGCCGAATTGTTTAAAATGGAAGTGCCGGAAATTTATGAAGGCATTATCGAAATCAAAGCTGTCGCCCGTGATCCCGGATCACGCGCCAAAATAGCAGTGCTCAGCAATGATGGATCTATTGATCCGGTTGGCGCATGCGTTGGGATGCGCGGCAGCCGCGTTCAAGCCGTCGTGAATGAGCTTCAGGGCGAGAAAATCGATATAATCCCGTGGAATGAAGACCAACCCACCTTCTTGGTGAATGCCCTGCAACCGGCCGAAGTCAGCAAAGTGGTGCTTGATGAAGAAGCAGAACGCATCGAAGTGGTTGTGCCAGAAGAGCAGCTGAGCTTGGCGATTGGCCGCCGCGGCCAAAACGTACGCTTGGCAAGCCAGCTGACCAATCTTGATATTGATATCATGACGGAAGCGGAAGAAAGCGCGCGTCGTCAAAAAGAGTTTGAAGAACGCACGCAACTGTTCATGGAAACGCTCGATCTGGATGAATTCTTCGCACAGCTCTTGGTTTCTGAGGGCTTCACCTCGCTTGAAGAAGTGGCCTATGTCGAAGTTGACGAATTGCTCGTGATCGACGGCGTTGACGAAGATACCGCAAAAGAGCTGCAGGTGCGCGCGCAGGAGTATCTTGAAGAAGCGGCGCGCAAAGCGCTTGAGCGGGCCCGCGAATTGGGCGTGGAAGACAGCCTTGTCTCTTTTGAGGGTTTGACGCCTAAAATGATCGAGGCATTGGCCGAAGATGGCATCAAAACTTTGGAAGATTTTGCCACTTGCGCGGATTGGGAGTTAGCCGGTGGCTGGACAACCGTTGATGGCGAGCGGGTGAAAGACGATGGCTTACTGGAAAGTTTCGACGTGAGTCTGGAAGAGGCACAAGACCTCGTAATGACCGCGCGGATCGTTCTAGGCTGGGTGGATCCGAACGACCTTATCACCGAAGGTCCTGATGAGGATCACGCTACCGAAACAGAAGAAGAAAGCTAAGCATCTGATTTATGTCGCGCAACCGATCACATGACACGGCCGGCCAGGCCCAAGAGCGAAAATGCATCGCAACGGGCGCGCTATGCCCAACGCATGACATGCTGCGCTTTGTGGTCAGCCCCGATGGTCATCTGGTTGCCGATGTCTTGGGCAAGCTGCCGGGACGCGGCATCTGGGTGGCTAGCAATCAACAGGCGCTGCAAAAAGCGGTGAAGAAACGCTTGTTTGCGTATAGCGCAAAACAGCCTGTTCAGGTGTCTGAAACACTCTTGCAGGATCTTGAGGCCCAGCTATCGCGGCGGGTTATTGATTTGTTAAGCTTAGCGCGCAAGTCAGGGCGTGCGATCGCCGGGTATGAGAAGGTGAAAGATTGGCTGAGTAAAGAGCAGGCCAAAGTGTTGGTGCAATCCAGCGATGGATCAGAACGCGGCAAATCAAAGCTGAGTACGCCCTATGGAGGGCGCTTCATAGGCTGGCTGCGCTCAGATGAGCTAGGGATGGCATTTGGGCGACAGACTGTAATTCATTGCGCACTTGCGTCTAGCGGAATTACGCAACGTGTAGTAGAGGAAGCGCATCGGCTGAAAGGCCTGCGCATAACGGAGGGTGCAAAATCACCCCTCCAGAAGGAAAAGACAGCTAGATGAGCGATAGTGACGGCAAAAAAACTTTGGGCTTACGCGGCACGCCCCGTTCGGGAAACGTGAAACAAAGCTTTAGCCATGGCAGAACCAAAAATGTTCTGGTTGAAACCAAGCGCAAACGCGTGGTGGTGCCAAAGGCGGGTACACCAGTGCAGCCGGGCACAAACCCTGCGAAGACACAATCCAGCAATCGGCCCGCGGGCATCTCAGATACAGAAATGGCGCGCCGCTTAAAAGCTGTGCAAGCCGCCAAAGCCCGCGAAGCCGAAGATACGGCAACCCGCGCCGCGGAAGAAGAGAACCGCCAAAAAGAACGCGAGCGCCGTCGCGCAGAGCAAGCAGAGAAAGAGCGCGAGCAACGCGAAGCTGAAGAAATCGCGCGTAAGAAAACTGAAGAAGAGACCCGTCTGCGCAAAGAACGCGAAGACTCTGCGAAGAAAGCCGCCGCTGATGCAAAATCAGCCGTGGCAGCGCCCGCGGTCAAGAATGAAGGCGAGGTCAAACGCCCCACGTTGAAATCGGCCGCGCCGACCTCGCGCAAGAAAGAACGCGAAACCGAACAAGACCGGCGCAACAATAAAGGCCGTGATGATGGCCGGCGCTCTGGTAAGCTTACCCTATCGCAAGCTTTGGAAGGCGAAGGCGGCCGGCAAAAATCAATGGCCGCGATGCGCCGCAAACAAGAGAGGGCGCGGCAAAAAGCTATGGGCACCAGCGCCGAGCGAGAAAAAATTGTACGCGAAGTGCAGCTTCCCGAAGCGATCACAGTGTCTGAATTGGCCAACCGCATGGCCGAACGCTCGGCCGAAGTCGTGAAATCCCTGATGAAAATGGGAATGATGGTCACGCAAAACCAAACGATTGATGCCGATACGGCGGAACTGATCATCGAAGAATTCGGGCATAAAGTTGTTCGGGTTTCTGATTCGGATGTTGAAGATGTGATCAACGAAATCGAAGATGATACGGAAACATTAAAACCACGGCCGCCAGTGATTACGATCATGGGCCATGTCGATCATGGTAAAACGTCGCTGCTGGATGCTATTCGCAAAACCAAAGTGGTGTCAGGGGAAGCGGGCGGAATCACGCAGCATATCGGGGCCTATCAAGTGTCAACCGATAGCGGCGCGGTGCTAAGCTTCTTAGACACGCCCGGTCACGCGGCCTTTACATCAATGCGATCACGCGGGGCGCAAGTCACCGATATTGTGGTTCTGGTTGTGGCGGCAGATGATGCGGTCATGCCGCAAACCATCGAAGCCATTAACCATGCACAAGCGGCCAAAGTACCCATGATCGTTGCGATCAACAAAATGGATAAACCTGATGCCACCCCGGATAAGGTGCGTACCGACTTGCTTCAGCATGAAGTGATTGTTGAAAAAATGTCGGGCGAGGTTCAAGATGTTGAAGTCTCCGCGATCAGCGGGATGGGGCTGGATGATTTGCTGGAAGCCATCGCGCTGCAAGCCGAGATTTTAGAATTGACCGCCAACCCTGACCGCGCCGCGCAAGGCGCTGTGATTGAAGCGCAGCTGGATGTGGGCCGCGGGCCCGTTGCAACGGTTTTGGTGCAAAAAGGCACCTTGAACCAAGGCGATATTTTCGTCGTTGGTGAGCAGTGGGGAAAAGTGCGCGCCTTGATAAATGATAAGGGCGAGCGCATCAAAACCGCGGGCCCATCAGTACCGGTTGAGGTGCTCGGCATCAATGGAACACCCGAAGCGGGTGATGTTCTAAACGTGGTGGAAACAGAAGCTCAAGCCCGTGAAATTGCGGATTACCGCGCCAATTTAACCAAAGAAAAGCGTGCGGCAGCGGGGGCAGCCACAACCCTTGAACAATTGATGGCAAAAGCCAAAGAAGATGAAAACATCTCAGAACTGCCCGTTTTGGTGAAAGCTGATGTGCAAGGCTCTGCCGAAGCTATCGTTCAGGCGATGGATAAAATTGGCAATGAGGAAGTGCGCGTGCGCGTTCTGCATTCAGGTGTTGGCGCGATCACCGAAAGCGATATTGGACTGGCAGAAGCATCCGGCGCACCCGTGATCGGCTTTAACGTGCGAGCCAACGCGCCTGCGCGCAATTCAGCCAATCAAAAAGGCGTTGAAATCCGATATTACTCGGTGATTTATGATCTTGTTGATGATGTAAAAGCCGCAGCCAGCGGCTTGCTCAGCGCCGAAATTCGCGAAAACTTCATCGGCTATGCGCAGATCAAAGAAGTGTTTAAAGTTTCTGGGGTTGGTCGGGTTGCCGGCTGTTTGATCACCGAAGGTGTGGCGCGGCGCAGCGCTGGCGTGCGCCTGCTGCGTGACAACGTGGTGATCCATGAAGGCACGTTGAAAACGCTTAAGCGCTTCAAAGACGAAGTACCAGAGGTTCAATCTGGTCAAGAATGCGGCATGGCGTTTGAAAATTATGAAGATATTCGCGCCAATGATGTGATCGAAATCTTTGAGCGTCAAGAGATTGAGCGGGTTCTCAGCTAAGCCGCGAAATCTGGACGAATAAAAAAGCCGCCCCGTGCTGGGGCGGCTTTTTTATGCGGAACTGCTTGAGCTTGGTGTGTATCGCAGGCCAGGTGATACGCAGGCTGCTATAGCCAATCGCGCAAGATGGGAATCAGCGGTATATCCGCAGCCGGCATTGGATAATCGCGCAGCTCTTTGGCGTAAACCCATTTCAATTTCTGCCCCTCTTTGGGCGCCACAATGCCCTGCCATTTCCGGCAAATAAACAAGGGCATGAGCAAATGGAAATCATCATAGCTGTGGCTGGCAAAGGTCAGGGGAGCCAAACAACTATCCCAGGTTTCTATGCCCAACTCTTCTTTCAATTCGCGCACAAGCGCCACTTCGGGCGTTTCACCTGGCTCAATCTTACCGCCGGGAAATTCCCACAACCCAGCCATGGCTTTGCCCTCAGGGCGCTGTGCAATCAGCACGCGCCCATCGGCATCAACCAGCGCAACCGCTGAAACCAAAACCGTTTTCACGAGCGATAATCCGCGTTAATTGAAATATAATCATGGGTCAAATCACAGGTCCAAACGGTGGCCGCACCATTGCCCATACCCAAATCAACCGCGATTACCAATTCCGCGTTTTTCATATAGGCCGCGCCCCGTTCCTCGCTATAGCTGGCAGCCACCCAGCCCTGCTCGGCAACCAAGATATCGCCCAACCAAATCTTGATCAGATCCCGCTCAGCAGCAGCTCCGGATTTTCCAAGAGCCATAACAATCCGCCCCCAATTGGGATCCTCACCCGCCAGCGCTGTTTTCACTAAAGGCGAGTTTGCGATCGCTTTAGCATGTTGCTTGGCATCCTGATCACTGGCGGCGCCCGTCAGCCTTACTTCAACAAATTTACGCGCGCCTTCCCCATCGCGGACCACCTGATGCGCAAGATCGCGCATCACCTGATGTAAGCCTTCCGCAAAGGCCGTATTCTGCGCAGACACGCGGTGCCCCGAAGCTCCGGTGGCTGCCAAAATCAACGTGTCTGAGGTTGAGGTATCGCTATCGACGGTGATGGCGTTAAACGTCACCTCGTTTAACAACGATAAAAGACCCTGCAACTCAGCCTGTTCTATCTGCGCATCGGTAAAAATATAGGCCAGCATTGTGGCCATATCGGGTGCGATCATGCCGGACCCCTTTGCAATGCCAACAATATTGACCGGTCCAGACGGGGTTTCCACCTGCGCGCTTGCGCCCTTGGGATAGGTATCCGTGGTCATAATCGCTTGCGCGGCCATGGCGATGCCTTCTGCGTCAAGATCGGCAATCAACTCTGGCATCCGTGTTGAAATTTTTTCATGCGGCAGAGGCTCACCGATCACGCCAGTCGAGGCGGTGAAAACCCGCGTTTCAGACAGCTCAAGCTGATCAGCAAGCGCCTTTGTCAAAGCCTCAACAGAGGCCATACCACGATGGCCGGTAAAGGCATTCGCGTTGCCAGAATTCACCAAAATAGCAGCGCCCTCAGCCGCCGGCAGACCCAGCTTTTTTTGGCAATCCAACACCGCTGCAGAGCGGGTGGCCGATTGTGTAAACACGCCCGCGATGCTGGTGCCAGGCGCCAATTCTGCCAACATCACATCCGAGCGGTTTTGGTATTTAATGCCAGCCGCCAGGGTGCCAAAGCGCACCCCTGCCACATTGGGCAGCGTGGGAAACTGCGCTGGAGCCAAGGGGGACTTTGCCATATTCAGGCTCCTTTACTGGGATAACAGCTCAAAGTTTTTCACGGCGCCAGGATCGATTTGTGGATCTTCAATCAGTTTAATATCGGCTTGGCTTCTTAAAACAGCCATCTCAGCCTCAACCGCGGCGCGGCGCAGATCCTCAACGAGCATCTCGCGCACATCCTCTAGGGCGGGGCTTTCCACGGCGCGCGTTTCATTCAAAAGAATAACATGCCATCCAAAATCTGTTTTCACCGGCTTTGACACTTCGCCCACTTCAAGTTCTATAACCGCCTGCTCAAATGGTGGGACCATCATACCCTTGCCAAACCAGCCAAGGTCGCCGCCCCCCGGGCCAGATGGCCCAGTCGAGAAGTCACGCGCCAAAGCCGCAAACTCTTCTCCGGCGTTCACCTTCTCGATCAACTCAAGCGCTGCCGCTTCCGTTTCCACCAAAATATGCGCGGCTTTATATTCCAAGCCTTGATCGACGCCTGAATAGGCTGCTTCATAAGCGTCTTGTATAGCGCCTTCACTGATCGGCTGTTCTGACCATTGTTCAATCATCCGCGCGGCCCGCATCAAACGGCGATCATTTTCAAGCGTTAACCTGATTTGCAAAGAATCGGGGGGCGGACTTTTTTGCGACAGAATAGTCTGCTGCACCAATTGCTCTAAAATACCATCAAATAATTGGCGATCGGGCAAAGATTTATATTCATTCGGCAAGCTTTCCCGCACCAAGAGCATATGCCCAAGCGTGATTGCTTCGCCATTCACGCGGGCCACAACCGTTTCAGCCGAAACCGCCTCTTGCGCCCAAGCACCACTGCCAAATGCCCAGCACGTCGCTGCGAGCAGAACCAATTTATGAAAACCCATCGCCTTTTTCCTTTATTTATAACCCGCCGCCTCTGGCTGGCGTTGACACTCACTATCGGGGCCCTTACATCGCTTATGGTGTTAAGGCTGCCTGCTTTACACCTATTCAGACTTGCCCATCAGAGCAAGGCCGACATGCAGATAGTTGCGTGATTATTGATTGGAGAGACCATGTTAGGGTTCGGAAAACTGGCGAAAAAAGTATTCGGTTCCCCGAATGACCGCGTGATGAAATCAACCATGCCGATGGTTGAAAAAATCAATGCCTTAGAGGCTGATTATCAGGCCCTCTCTGATGAGGCTATCATTGCCAAAACCCAAGAGTTCAAAACCCGCTTAAACAGCGGCACAACATTGGATGAGTTGTTGCCCGAAGCGTTTGCCAATTGCCGAGAAGCCGCCAAGCGCACTTTGGGTTTGCGCGCGTTTGACGTGCAATTGCTGGGGGGGATTTTTCTGCATCAAGGTAATATTTCAGAAATGAAAACCGGTGAAGGCAAAACCTTGGTGGCGACATTTCCCGCCTATTTGAACGCGCTGACGGGCAAGGGCGTTCATGTTGTTACCGTAAATGACTATCTTGCCAAACGTGACAGCGAATGGATGTCAAACGTTTATGGGGCGCTGGGTCTTACCACGGGCGTGGTCTATCCCAATCAAGATGAAGGTGAAAAACAAAAAGCCTATGCCTGCGATATAACTTATGCCACCAACAATGAACTCGGATTCGATTATCTACGCGATAATATGAAAACAGAACTCTCGCAAATGTATCAAAAGCAACATCATTTTGCGATTGTGGATGAGGTTGATAGCATCCTGATCGATGAAGCCCGCACGCCCCTGATCATCTCAGGGCAAGCGCAGGACCGCTCGGACTTATATCAAGCGATCGACGCTGTGATCCCAGAGCTGACCGAAGAGCATTACACGCTGGATGAAAAATCCAGAAACGCGAACTTCACGGATGAAGGCAATGATTTCTTAGAAGACCTATTGCGGCAAAAAGAGATCCTGCCCGAAACCCAAAGTCTGTATGATCCGGAAAGCACAACGCTTGTACATCACGTCAATCAAGGCCTGCGCGCGCACAAGCTTTTCACCCGCGATAAGGATTATATCGTGCGCAACAGTGAAGTTGTGTTAATCGATGAGTTCACCGGGCGTATGATGGCGGGGCGGCGCCTGTCGGACGGGCTACACCAAGCCATCGAAGCCAAAGAGAATTGTACGATTCAGGCAGAAAACGTTACCTTGGCCAGCGTGACGTTTCAAAATTATTTCCGGCTTTATGATAAATTGGCAGGCATGACCGGTACCGCCAATACCGAAGCTGAAGAATTCATGGAAATCTATAAGCTGGGCGTCGTAGAAGTGCCAACGAACCGCCCGATCTCGCGCATTGATGAAGATGACCGCGTGTATCGGACCGCAGATGAAAAATATACCGCGATCGTCGAAGAAATCCAAACAGCGCATAAGAACGGTCAGCCAATTTTGGTTGGCACCACTTCGATTGAAAAATCTGAAGCCCTGTCTCAAATGCTGAAAAAAGCCAAAATCCAACATAATGTGTTGAATGCGCGTCAACATGAGCAAGAAGCGCAAATCGTCGGAGATGCCGGAAAATTTGGTGCGGTGACGATTGCCACCAATATGGCTGGTCGGGGAACGGACATTCAACTGGGCGGCAATGTTGAGATGAAAATGTTCACCGCCTTGGCCGAAACCCCTGAAGCAAATCCAGAGGATTTGCGCCGTACGATTGAAGCAGAAACCAGCGCAGAAAAGCAGCGGGTTCTGGAGGCGGGCGGTTTATTCGTTTTGGCCACCGAGCGTCATGAAAGCCGGCGGATTGACAACCAATTGCGTGGCCGTTCGGGCCGCCAAGGCGACCCGGGTCGATCTTCGTTTTTTCTCAGCCTTGATGATGACTTGATGCGGATCTTTGGCTCTGAGCGCTTAGATAAAGTCTTGTCAAAATTCGGAATGGAAAAAGGCGAAGCCATTACCCATTCTTGGGTTAACAAATCTTTAGAACGCGCTCAGTCAAAGGTTGAGGGCCGCAATTTTGATATACGAAAGCAATTGCTTAAATTTGACGATGTGATGAATGATCAGCGCCGCGCGATTTTTGAGCAACGCTTGGATATTTTGCAATCAGAAGACTTGTCGGATGTGACGCAAGATATGCGTCATGATGTGATTGACGATCTTGTCACCACCTATATGCCGCCAAAATCCTATGCCGAACAATGGGAAAGCGAAGCCTTACAGACGGCTGTCGCAGAGCAGCTGAATATGGATTTGCCGATCACAGATTGGGCAGATGAGGAAGGCGTGGATGACGAAAGCATTCGTGAGCGCCTTGAGGATGCTTCAGATAAAATGATGGCGGAGAAAGCCATAGCTTTTGGGCCCACAACGATGCGGCAAGTCGAAAAGCAGGTACTTTTGCAAACGATTGACAGCAAATGGCGCGAGCATCTGATAACGCTTGAGCATTTACGCAGCGTGGTTGGCTTTCGCGGATATGCCCAGCGCGACCCATTGAATGAATATAAATCTGAGGCTTTTCAATTGTTTGAAAGCCTGTTGGCCAGCTTACGCACCGATGTAAGCAAACAATTATCATTGGTGCGGCCAATGACAGAGGCCGAGCAGCAAGCGATGATGCAGCAGATGGTTGCGCAGCAAAAGCAATCCCAAGCAGAGATGCAAACATCGCAAACAGCCCCGGCAGAAAATGGATTTGTTAAAGAGGATCCCTCAACTTGGGGAAATCCAGGGCGCAATGATCCCTGCCCCTGCGGCTCTGGAAAGAAATTTAAACATTGCCATGGCCGTTTGAGCTAAGCGCAGTTCACCAACTAGAAGCTGCTCAAAGCCGTTGAGCGTTTGACATGACGCCAGCGGCAAAATAAGACGGTGTGAGAGTCGATGCTCCCGTCGCGGGTCCCTTAGCTCAACTGGATAGAGCAACTGCCTTCTAAGCAGTAGGTTGCAGGTTCGAGTCCTGCAGGGATCGCCATAT
>ERZ1047985.2678-NODE-2678-length-11069-cov-5.013347_pt1 | contig 11069 bp, 6 predicted proteins | sample MGYA00383097_ERZ1047985 | MGnify/ENA primary metagenome ERZ1047985 (study PRJEB29581, sample SAMEA5548367) | metagenome | biome: marine; feature: coastal; material: water | depth 50 m | study: Short-term variability in the microbial, nano- and picoplankton...
GTTTTTTTAGAGCCAAGTAAAATCATAGACTCCATAATCACTATAAATTACGAAAATGTTATGTTTGCTTTGACAATGCAAAATCATATCGGAATTATAGAAGTTGCGGTGCCAGAAAAGAGTGAAGATGAAAACGAGTTAATCAACCTTGAGAAAACTGATTTGTTGTCAGAAATTGTAGGTTACGACAATCAGAACTTATTTCTTTTTTCGCCTCAAAAAATCGCACATTTGGTATTTGAAGAACTAAGAAATCAAATTGTTATTGATTCGGATCACAATGATTCTATCCTGCAAAACACTGAGGCCGTCGTTACTGTAGATTTTATGCTTGCGCGAATTAAAGACAGTACAGTTGCGATAGAAATTACAAAGGTCGTAGAGGTAATTGAAGGTTTCGAAGTTACACCTCTTTACAAAGTTTCGGATTACATTCGTGGGCTTATAAATTTGCGAGGTCAGGTATTGGCATGCATAGATTTAGCTCTCTATTTAGGCTACGATTATACGGTTATAGACGAACGCAACAAATTTATTGTTTTAAGAGTTGAAGAAGTTGAATTTGCCCTCTGTATTGACGACTCTCTGGGAATTGAGTCCATTGACCCGTCTAACTTTCAAAGCTCTGACAAAGTATTTAAAAGTGAGATCTACCAATTTTTTCCGGACTTTGTGGAACAAAAGGATTTGGTTAAATTAATTTTTAGACCAGAACTTTTTCTTAAAGAGCCAGATTTATTTCGATACAAATAAAAATTTATTGTTTTGACTTTGTGGTACTGTACGCTCAACCAAATATTATCAGGAGGTAGAATTTATGGTGGAAGTTAGAAAGAAATTTAGGTTCAATATTACCGCCAAAATTTTGACTTTGGTGCTGAGCATCGCACTCCTCTTAGCTTCCTTTGGAACCTATTCGGTATACGTTATTAATTTAATTGGCCTCAAGATACAAAGGCTTGAACAAACTGAAAGATTTCTTGAAGCTCGCATCAACAACATAAACACCCTGACTGTCGAGTCTTTGAATATGACCGGTGCGGCCGCACTTAACTTATCGCTTGCAGGAATTAGTGCTACGAAACAGCAGCTCACTGATTTTAATAATGTTGTCACAGAAGCGGTTGCTAAGATGGCGGAAGGTTCAGCGGAGCTAGATAAGGCGATAAAAACTATAAAAGGAATAGTGCCAAAATCTGGTCTGGCAGCAAAGAAAGAGGCACAGAACCCTCAGAAAGCCGCACCATGGCTGGATCAATTTGTGAACCCTCCAATAGATCCCGAATCAATGGCAATTTACAAAAGGTTAAACTCATCTCTTGTAATGTTGCGGTCGGAATACAGCTCGATTGCGGATAACCAACAAGCCCTAATTCGCGCTTCTCTGGCATATAATGCTTTTGCAACTAAAGCTGATAAGAACCTTGCAGTACAAGAAGAAAAATTCCGAAAAAAGCTAACAAATTTGAATAAGAAAGTTGCTAACGCCAACAGAGCCATTGAAACTTATCAAAGACAACTATCTCAAAAAAATGAAAATGTTTTTAGAGATATCGCTGATGCTAGATTAATTGCATCATCCTCCATGGAAAAAGCACAAAATCAGTCTCTGTATGTAACTCTAGTCGTTGGGATTGCATCCACATTGCTAGCGCTTACATTTGGATTGCTTCTTACGGCGGGAATTCGAAGAAAGCTACACAATGCAAACGAAGCCGTGGATGCTATTACTCGTGGAAATTTAACAGTTGAAATAGCTGTCAGAGGCAATGATGAAGTTAGTACGTTATTAAATTCAACTATCAAGATGAGAGAAAAAATAGCAGAAGTTATTTCAGCAATGACCCTTGTTATTGAAAAAATCTCTGAAAATTCTTCTAAACTTGAAGTCACTGCTGAGCAAGTTTCAGACGGCACCAGCCAACAAGCAAGTTCAGTTCAGCAGACCTCAGCGTCGATGGATGAAATGGCTAATACAATAAATGAAAACGCCAAAAATGCGACTGAAACTGACGCGACAGCAAAATTACTTGCAGAAAACGCGGTGGTGTGTTCGCAATCTATGGCTAAAACCTCGCAGGCTATGGGGGATATTTTCGAAAGAATAGCGATTGTTGGGGAAATTACACGAAAAATTGAGTTATTGGCTTTAAACGCTTCGGTAGAGGCCGCACGTGCTGGGGAGCACGGAAAGGGATTTGCCGTCGTTGCGTCGGAGGTTTCCAAACTGGCGGAGCTCAGTAAAGATGCGGCTTCTGATATCCAAAAGTCTTCAACAGAGGGCAAACAATTATCTGACGAAACCAACCAAATGTTGGATGAACTTCTGCCTGAAATCGAAAAAACACAAACCCTAGTTCAGAATATTACTGCATCTTCCAAAGAGCAAGCGGTAGGAGCAGAGCAAATAAATGGTGCCATCAAAACATTGGACGACGTAATTCAACAAAATGCAGTCGCTTCATCGAACTTATCAATCTCTGCAAATGAGTTGTCGCAAATATTACCTGACCTCAAGGGATTGATACTTCAGTTTAATGTCAGACAGCTTGAAAGCGAAAAATCCCAACTTATAGATGACGAGGCTGAAACCTTTCAGTTTGAAGATATCGAAACTGAACACACTAGCGAACGGCTTCTGCGAGAAAAAAAGTTAGCAAAAGATAAGAAAACTAAACTAGAAAACGAAGATTTTGGCAGATATTAAAGAAATCATTCGAGGTTAATTGAATATATGCTGAAAAGTTTAATTTTTGCCCTGGAAGAATGGCCAACTGATAATGTGTCAGAGACGATTCCTTCGAATCCAGAATTTGCAGCTATTCTCAAAGCCCTAGATACTAAGTCTGAGTGCATATTATCATATATACCGAAGCTTGATAATGAGAATGCAGAGTACGAAGGTCTTTACGATATAGCCTATTCAGATAGCCATTTTATATCGGGATTTGGAAAGATCATTAAGAGCGAAAAAGTTGCTCACCTTGGCATGCTATTGGAGTTAATTACCGAAACAGGAAGAGAGCTACAGAGCTATTCTGAACACTCAATGCTATACCTTTTTGATTTACTGATTAAGAAACTACAATTAACTGTAAACGAGCTTTTAAATAATAGATCTACAAAAATTGACGTATCTGATGTGGTAAACGAATGTACGATTTATTTGGCCAAACCGGTATCCACACTAATTGAAAAACACGAAAAGACCCGTCAAGAGATACTTACTGATAAAGAAATTAAAGATCCAGATAAAACTTTCATTCCAAAAGTCGAGAGTACTCCTCACGCGGAAAATCAACAGAGTAATATTGAGGAAGAGGATGAAATTCTAGACATTCCAGCTAATAAAATAGGGCTGATTAGTGATTTCTGCGAAGAAGCATGGGAAAGCCTTCAAAATAGTGAAAATCTTCTTATCGAATTAGAAAATAACCCAAAATCCACCGAACTCATTAATGAACTTTTCAGAGCTGTCCACACAGTAAAAGGAGGTTCGAGATTAATAGAAGTTCGAAAAATAGAAGCATTGTCCCATGAGCTTGAAACTGTTTTAGACAATGTACGCGCAGGTAATTTATCGCTGACTTCTAGTCTTATTGATCTTGCATTGAATTGTATAAAAAGAATTACATTGATTACAAATGAGGTGGCTGGGAGAGGACCAGTTACCACCCCTGTAAATGATCTTGTGGGTCAACTCAAAAATGATCCACTGGGTACAAAAAACAACAATTCCAATGCTCAATCACTGAAATTAGAAGCTCGATCTGATAGCGAGTTTTTAGAGGCTTCAGAACCGATTAATCTTCCAAACACTGCTAAAGTCAAAACTGTTGTCCGTGAAGATTCCATCAAAGTGTCTTCAGAGAAATTAGACAGTGTTCTCAATACATCATCGGAGGTATACATAACTCGGATCAAATTGGATAACGATCAACGTTTATTGACTGAAGCATTATCAAAAGTTGATAGAGATATCTCATTTATAGCGAAAACGATCAATGATTTAAAGTCACATTCACAGTTAGACCATGCTCAAATGTTGAGGCAAAATGCCCACGTAAGTGACCAAAAACTAAACTACGGAATAGGTAAACACATAGAAGAGATTTCAGATTGCCTGACCAAACAACACGACAATTTAGCTATAAATGCAGAGAGGCTGTCAATTCACAATCGCGATGTAAAAAAGAATATTGAGGATTTGGAAGTATTAAGTTCTCGTTTACAAAGTGGCGCAATGAATTTTAGGATGGTGCCAATCGCGAATTTGTTCAATAGATTTCCAGCTCAAGTTAGAGATATCGCGCGTCAAATCGGTAAACGCGTCGACCTTAAAATAATAGGGTCTGATACCGAACTAGATAAAATTCTAATTAATCAATTGGCTGACCCATTACTACATCTGGTTAGAAATTCAATTGATCATGGAATAGAAAGTCCAGATCAGCGATCTAGAAACCAAAAGTCAGACATTGGAGAAATAAAGCTGAGAGCCTATTACATGGGCTCCAATGCTATAATCGAAATCGAGGATGACGGCAAAGGGATTGATCCGGAAATTATACTTTTAAAGGCGGTAGAAAAAGGACTGATTTCAAAAGAACAAAGTACTGAAATAAACGAAAAAGAAATTTTTGACTTTATATTTGAACCAGGATTCTCCTCAGCGGAACAAGTGACAGAGTTATCTGGTAGAGGGGTTGGAATGGATGTAGTCAAGACATCAATCAACCAAATGCAAGGTTCAATTAAAATAGAAAGTAAGATTAATTTAGGGACCAAAATAACGCTGCGCCTGCCGCTGACACTTGCAGTTGTCGGTATATTACTAGTAGCTGAAAATGGCTACGAATTTGGCTTTCCGATCTTAAATGTTGAAGAAATTATTAACATAAAACTTACTCAAGATGTTAAAAAAGTTAACGACACCTTAGTTTATAATTTTCGCAGTGAACTAGTCCCAGTTAATTTTTTGTCAGATTTTTTAGAATATCCTAAAAATGCTCAATCCACTGGTGAAAATTTTCTACTAATTTTAAATGATGGCGAAAAAAAGATCGGAGTTATTGTTGACGAAGTCATGGGACAGCAGAGCGTCCTCCTAAAACAGTTAGGAAGCCTAATTGAGAAGGCTCCGTTCGTCATTGGCTGTACAATTTTGTCGAATAGTAAACTTGTTCTTATACTAAACGTCTTAGAATTAACATCATTCCATGCAAATTATGAAACAGCCAGCTTTTATGAAAAAATTGAAAAAGTTGATCAGATACAAAATAGGCGCCAAACAAAAACCATCCTAGTTGTAGATGACTCAAGGATACAAAGAAAACGCATTTGTGAGTTTTTACAACAAAGCGGATATCGGACGGAAGAAGCGGTGGACGGTTATGACGCTTTGAATATATGCAACAAATTTCAATTTGACTCCTTTTGTGTCGATATTCAAATGCCGTTGATGGATGGTTATGAATTAATTAAAAATCTACGTAATTTGAAAGAGTATAGGACTACTTACATCTGCGTTATTTCTGGAGTGCATATGGATAAAGAAAACGTTATGGCTAGGTTGTATGATTTGGAAGTTAAAGGGTTCTATGAAAAACCAGTTGATTTAGATGATCTCATTGCTGACTTGGATGACAAACTTATCGGTGAGGAAATCAGGCTCGCAGAGGAAATCCTTACGTGAACATTCGCCAAGAGAATAGCAGTCCAAATTTAATTTTTTGCATCGAAAATAAAGACTTTCGAGACTATCTCAGCGCCGTGTCCATGGCTACGAAAAAGAATGCACAGTTTCTAAGAGTGGAAAACATCCCGCGCGTAATTTCTGAAAATCCAGATGCAACATTAGTGTTGCAGTCAGATAAAAACGAAGGAAAATTTTTTGACATTGGAAAAAAGTTGAAAGGCATTTTCTTCAAGGACCTTAAAATAATATTTTTATCTTTTGATTATTTGATCAAGGCTGATGCGATTAAAAGTTTTTCTTCTTTTCTACAAGCACCTTGCACTATGGATGCCATTTTACTAGAGGCAGAAAAGCTAAATGAAAGTCAAAGAACTATCCTTCTTATTGATGATTCTAAATTAGTACATAAAAATCTGGTAGAACCATTAAGGTCAAAAGGTTTCATTGTAGAACAGGCTTATAATGGGCGCGAAGGAGTAGATTTAGCTATTTCGAAAACGCCTGATTTAATTATTTGCGATATAGAAATGCCAGTGATGAATGGTTTCGAAGCATGCTCCACCATTCGAGGACATGAGACAACAAAAGATACGCATATTATTATGTCAAGTACTTTGAAGTCGGCTGATGATCAAAAGAAAGGGTTCGCGGCAGGAGTAGATGAGTACATTCCTAAGCCAGTGATATTTGAAGACTTGTTAGACAAAATTAAAAGAACTTTTGCTTTGCAATCTACTTTACGAGAAAAGATTTTGATCATTGACTCCAACGGCAGCCAAGCAGACAAAGTTGCAAATTTTTTGAGCAAGCAAGGCTTTCCAACCAGGATTGCCTACGATATTGGTCAGGCAAAAAGACTACTCAGGAAGTTTTCCAGTGACTTAATTATAGCTTCGACAAATATCAAAAGCGCTTCAATAATTGATGTTGCCGATTTGTGTGTCGAAAGTTTTGTGACTTCTGACCTATCTTTTATAGCTTTGGTCGATCAGGAAAATGAAGCAGATCGCAGAATGGCTTTAAATGCTGGTGCGAAAGACTCCATTTCTACCCCGTTGACAGCTGAAGCTATTGCGGCAGTGGTAGAGCGAACTTTAGCTGAGATCCGATCAACACGAGAACGAAATCAATTTCAAAGATATGTTTCAAAAGCTTCATTCCAATCAGCACTAGAAAAGTCCGTTTTAAGTGAATTGTCCTTGCCACCCAGAGCAGAAAGCAGAAATGCCATAATATTCTTCTTAGACATCGCGCAATTCACCGGACGTTGCGAGCGCTATACTCCTAAAGAAATAGTTTCCCAAATAAATAATTTATTTGAAAGAATAACAGAAATTATTATCAAGAACGACGGCGATATCGATAAATTCATGGGTGACGCCTGCATGTCTTTCTGGTTTGATGAAGGGGAAAATGGTAACGATTTAAAATGCATACAAACTATTTTGGAAATTCAAAGCGCAATCACTGAACTCAATAGATTTGACGAGATCATGAAGAGTGATCCGTTAAAAGTTCGAATGGGGTTAAACTCTGGAAATGTGATTTTGTGTGATTTAGGGGCTTCAAAAGCCCGCGTAGATCTTTCGATGATCGGCGATGCCGTGAATATTGCAGCAAGACTTGAAACAGCATGCTCACATTATTTTGTCGATAATTTAATTAGTGGTTCAGTTGCAAAAAATAATAGAAAAAAATTTAAGATGCGTTTGATAGATAGAATCAGGGTATACGGAAAAGTCGAAAGTGTTGATGTTTATGAGGTAATCAATCACGCTAAATCTGACATAAAAGAAGAAGATAAATTAATTAACTTATTTGAAAAGGGTTTTGAAGCATATACCCAAGCAGATTTCAAATTAGGAAAAGAATTTTTTGATAAAGCTGCAAAATTTGAAGTTGAACGCGGTTATGAAATGAATCCTTCCAAAATATACACCGAAAGGTGCAAAATGTTACTTTCCAGCCCTCCCAAAAACTGGGATGGAGTATGGAAATTAGAGTCTAAATAAATTGTATGCCCAATCATTTAAATACGTTAAAAGTAACAAATTTTATAAACCAAAGTTATGGCTTGGATATTCCAAAAACCTTAAAACCATTAGCTAGATCTGAGCTAGAGAAATTTAAAAAAAAATACAAAATTACGGATTGGAATATATTTTTTGATAAAATAAGTTTAGAAAAAAAAGATGAGCAAATATCAGAACTATTAGAGATTTTTCTTATTGATCACACGAAATTTTTTAGAAATTATATCCAATTTGAAATACTTAAAGAAAAAGTACTTCCATATTTAATTGGAGCACAAAGTAATATAGATCAAGTGGACCTAAGAATATGGAGCGCCGGATGCTCAAGTGGCGAAGAAGTCTTTTCCTTGCTGGTAGTTTTATTTGAATATTTCGGTGAACAATATCATTCAATGATTTGTGGTGTCCTGGCCACAGATATATCGAAAACTTCACTAAAAAAAACAGAGTTAGGAGTCTACAGGTGCTCAAAAATTACTTCTGATATCCGATCACGATTAGAAAGCTATGTTGAATTTAGAAAAAATGAAACGTTCCGATTTCATGAAACCCTAAGAAACGAACTGACAGTACGCAAATTTAACTTAAACACTAAGACATATCCATTCAAAAAAAAATTTCATATAATTTTCTGTAGGAATGTTCTCTTATATTTTAACAAAGAGCAACGAGAAATTACTCAAAAAAAACTTATTTTATCTTTGAAAGAAGGAGGGTTTATTTTTCTCGGTGACGCAGAAAATTTAGACTTTACATTATTAAATTTAAAAAAAATTGGTAATGGAATTTATCAAAAGAGAGTAGAATTTAAATGAATTTCTCCTATTCAGAAACCATAGCTTTTACTTCGGCTAGCCCAATCGTTAGAAGTTCTGTACTGGAATTTTTTGAACAGTTTTGGGTAGGCGATTTCAGAATTGTATCTTCCATCTCGAGTAAACGTCTTGATATCTTTGATTTCGATTATCTTTTGCTTGATGTTAATGAGGGTTTGTTGACATCAGAGTATGACCTCATAAAGCAAATAAAAAAAACAAACAGAATGGTATATGTTTTTGTTGATGAAAGAACAGAGAATACGCTAAGAAAAATTACTTCTTTAGTTGACGATAAAGTATCGATTGTTAGGAAGCCCGAGACATCGACGTCAAAATTCATAAGTGAAATAACTAAAACGGTAGAGCAAATCGCTACCTCCTTCAAAAAAAGCTTAAATACCGATTGGTCTCGAGTAAAGACAACTCAACCTGACTTAGTCGCCATTGGAGCATCAACGGGTGGTCCAGAGGCTATTAATTCGTTGATCAGATCATTGCCAGATAAAATGCCGGCAATTTTAATAGTATTGCACATGCAAACAAATTTAATAAGTGCATTTTGTAAGAGGCTACAAAGCCTTACTAATTTAAAAATCATGGAGTTAAATTCTATTAGCGAAATAAAGGAAAACTGCGTATTTATCGCCTCTGGTGATCACCATATGATCATTAACGAAAAAAATGGAAAGATTTTTGCTCAATTTGGAGACCAAATTAAAGTAAACAATCATTGCCCAAGTGTAGATTCGTTATTTAATTCTTTGTCGAAAATGTTTGACTATAAGCGAGTTGGAATAATTCTTACTGGCATGGGTATTGATGGCGCCGATGGACTATCGAGCCTAAAGAAATCTGGAGCACTTACAATTGCACAGGACCGAGAATCTGCCGTAATTTATGGGATGCCAAAGGCTGCGGTAGAATTAAATGCTGCTCAATATGTGTTAAGTTTAGACGATATAAAAAAAGTACTAAATTCATTTAACAGATCCAAGTAAATTGTAAGTTGTTGTTTCTTCCGGGACATTTGGGTGCTGATGATAATTATTATTTCGCGCCCTATGCTCCGATCTGCATAGTCTTGTACGATTTCCATGCCACGACAGGTGCTTTAAGGCAAAGGACCCTAAGCATCAGGAGTGACTGAGACATATAACCTAAGAGATAATAGTAAAGTGACACCCTACAAAATTAGCGTCACGGTTTAGCTCTTAGTTGGGTGTTGTCAGACCAATTCGAACTCGTCTCTGCATGGACAGTAGAGCTGTCCTTTACGCCGCGCCAACCTGGCGCCACTCAGCGAGAGCAGCGGTGCGGTTGAGCTTGAAATTAGCGCGTGAGTAAAGGTGGCGCTCCTGGTTGAAGTGATTGCAGACAGAGGCATGAACGGAGACAAACTTCTGCAAACTTCGCATTCGACGGAAGCGCAGCATCGCGCGTTCTCGTCGTCGAAATGGCTGATGAGAATTTTCAACGCGGTTGTTTAACCAGCGCCCGGTTTCCTGTCGCTCGGCACTACCTATGACCTTCATCGCGGCGCCGTAAGACCGCAGTTTATCGGTCACTATCACTTGTGGTTGGCCAAAGCGCTTCATCAGTTTTCTTAAGAATTTCAATGCTGCATTGCGATCCCGACGTTTACTGACAAAGCAATCCAGCACTTCACCTTCGTGATCCACAGCGCGCCAGAGATAATGTTGTTCGCCATTAATCTTGACGAAAACTTCGTCCAGATGCCACTGCCAATTCGAGTATGCGTGCATCCGGCTGATCCGGTTTTTCCGGATCTCCGCGGCGAATACCGGACCGAACCTGTTCCACCAAAACCGCACAGCCTCGTGGCTTATGTCGATGCCGCGTTCATGCAGAAGATCCTCCACGTTTCGGAGTGAAAGTGGAAACCGCACGTACATCATCACCGCCAGTTTGATGATCTCAGGGCTCGTCTTGAAGTACTTGAACATGTCGGGAATTGTCATGACGGGACGCTAATTCAGCCCCCTGCCCGCTTCAAGTTGATTTCTTCTGACAGCACCCATAATCTAACTCAATCAGCTCCCGTAAGGTGGTTGAATTCCCAAAATTGAAAGAACGGACCAATGACTGAAAACTACGGCGTAATCATCATCGGGGCAGGTGTTATCGGCGCCAGCGTCGCCAAGGAGATGGCTCAAAGTGGTAAAAAAACGCTGTCCATCGACAAGTTACCTGAGGCAGGATACGGATCAACTTCTGGATCATGCGCAATTATTCGAACTTACTACTCTGCATTTGAGACCTGCGCGCTTGCTTACGAAAGCTGGTTCTATTGGAAACAATGGGCTGACTACATCGGAGCCATAGATGAGGCAGGGTTGGTTACCTACCACGATACCGGTTGTCTTGTAATCAAAACCGATCAAAACAAGCAACTTGGTGAAGTTTGTCAAATGATGGGCGAAGTCGGTTGCCCTTTTGAGGTTATTCCACCAGAGGAAATCGAAAACCGTTTGCCTGGCGTTGATACACAGAGTTTCTACC
>ERZ1047985.2681-NODE-2681-length-11066-cov-163.209972_pt1:0-10000 | contig 11066 bp, 6 predicted proteins | sample MGYA00383097_ERZ1047985 | MGnify/ENA primary metagenome ERZ1047985 (study PRJEB29581, sample SAMEA5548367) | metagenome | biome: marine; feature: coastal; material: water | depth 50 m | study: Short-term variability in the microbial, nano- and...
CCACTAGCTTTTGCTTGACCTATAGATTTTGATTTGGTGTTTCGTAAATTTTGTAATTCTTGAGTTTGAACTTGAATGATTTTTCTTTGCTCTTCGAGTGCATTGAATTCATCAACTTCAAAAGAAAAATTTCTTCTTTTGAGCTGCTCAACAACAAAATCTATATTCCCTCTTAAAAGCTTACTTTCTAGCATGATATTAAGTTAAATTATTTTGCATAAATTATACTATGTACCGGTCTGAAGAAGGTCTTTATAGTATTGCATCAGTCTCTGATAGTTAGCTTAAGGTCACTGTATCTTAATATTGATACTTAATTTCTAAATTAACTCTCTGATAATTGTCTAATACTGCAAAAGCACGATTATCTTTGGCATTAATATAAGTTCCACTGAATGATGCCAGCCAATGGTCATTTATATCCCAATCAAGAGTTGCAGAACTCAGTGAAAGGTCATTGTTTGAGGAGATTACATTTGATAATCCCCATTTCCAATCAGAATCACTAAATTTATCACTCACGCTTGCAACATAGTTCATATTGTTTCTTTTTGCACTAACGCTTCCTAGTAATGTTGGTGTCAAATAGTCGTTGGCATAATCTAAGAGATACTGAGAGTTAACAGAAAATAACCATTGTCTGTCATTTTGTTGAATATCAAAGGCCAGGTCCCAGTCAATCCTATCTACTTTGATAAATTGATCCGCACGATTATGCTGCACATTATGCTTATAAGCGACATCAAATTTAAGTAAATAATCCTCAAATGCTTTGTTCATTCCAAACCCCAATAATTGATATGGCGTTGCATAAGCTACTCCATCACTGAGGTTTTTAAGCGCATCGTTTGGAACTAATTGACCTGCATAAAAAGCCATATCACTTCCTTCAGAGCTTATTCCATAACGAACCCCAAACTCATCGTAGGTGCCATTTTTTAGTAGCAAAAGCGTGCTCTTTGATACCTTAGGATTTGTATTGTAAAAAAAGCTTAAATCACTATTATCAAAATAACGAGTGGCAACCAAAAACCATTGAGGAATCATCGAGGGATCTGTTAATCCTCCAGATGGATTTATTACATCAAGTGCACCACCTTCAAGCTCACCCCATCCAATGGTATATCGCCCTATCTTAGTGCTCCAATCATCAAAACTAAACTGTAAAAAAGCTTTTTCTACTTCCAAATCACTTTTTTCAGTTGAATAATTACTGTCACTTGGCCAAAATTTTGTTGCCTTTATTTCAACCTCACCATAGCCTGAATCTGAAACAGACCCACTAGTACCGAAACTAATTTCTGTTCTTTCTTTAGAGGTGCTGTAGTTACTAGCAGGGTTAAAGCCCCATTTCTGATTAACCTCAAGATCTAACCAAGCAAGCGGTTTCTCATTATTAGTCTCCTCATCGCTAAAGATATCGCTATCATCAGACCACTCGTCAAATTCAGATTCAGACTCATCAAAAATAACATCATCATCAAAAAATGAGTCGTCTGCATTTAGGTTTAAGCTAGAGGTAAAACAAAGCAGTATTATAATAAACTTAATATTGAATAATTTTATCAACATCCTAATTCTTACTTAGCTTGCTTTCGTAAGTCTTTTAAGTATTTCTCTCTAAAGGCCTGATCAGTGAGTGCTCTTTGAGTTAAAAAGTCTTCTTTGATATCCATATCAAAGTTGATTGCTTCTAGCTTCATATTTGTAAGCCTATTGCTGACAGTATTAAAAAATGTCAAACTTCTACCTATCCAAACGTCATTAATTTTTTCAACTTTACCAACCTCAAGTTTTTTGATTGGATTATTGTATTTATCAAACATCTGAATCTTTAAGCTGATGAACCTTTCAGTATCAATCCAACTTTGAGTTTTTCCATAACTACTCTTACTGAGTCTATGAGGCTTTGGTGTTGACTCAATAACAGCAACTTCACGCCCTCTAAACTTGCCCTGCTCTAAGAGTTCATAAGTGTAGTCATCAAGTTTTCCAGTTTCCTGGTCCTCGGTAGTCATTTCAGTTCCGAAAATACTGGCAGACTCGGTTTCCTCATCATCACTATTTCTAACACTAATCCTTTTAACCTTTCCTAGTGCCGATAGATATAACCATGTCTCATTATCTCTGTCGCTATCATCATAGCTAAAAGAAAGCATACCAATTCCCTTTTCACTTGCTGGTTCGAGAATGATAGCGACGCTCTTAGTATCTTTGTTGTCTTCGCCCGTATTTATTTGTGCATTTTCAACTAACTTGATGCGTGGCTTCTCAGCACACTTAATCTTTCCATCCTTTTTGCCATATTTACAGGTAGTCAACTTCATTCGTGTAAAGGCAGAGTCAGTTGATTTTCGAGACTCTTCATCAACTCTTTCCATAATTTCTCTGGCGCTTAAATCGGTTTCTGCAATGGAATACGAACTCACTAAAGCCATACAAAAGCTTATTAAAACTATAAAGAGCTTTGAGTTCAAGTTATTAGTCATTAGTTTCTTCATTTTGCAACCTCTATAAAATTTAAATCATCTTCAACATCTTTTTGTCCAAATTTTGGCTTGAATATCATAATAAGAGCAGGAAAGAACAATAAGTCACACAGCAGTGCAACAAAAATTGCCAAAGAGCCAAAACCACCAATTTTAGCCAAACCTAAATAGTCACTAAAAGTAAGCATAAAAAATCCACAACCCAGTATCAGCGTTGTAAATGTAACTGCCTGACCAACTTCTTTAATCGTTTCAACTAAGGCGATCTTCATATTGTGATTATGTGCAAGTGACATTCTGTAATGACTTATAAAGTGAATTGTATCGTCAACCGCTATACCAATAATTAAAGGAGCAATCATTAGCGTATCTGTATCCAGCGAAATCCCAAGAAGCCCCATCAATCCAAATGCCAATGTTGCTGGAATAAGATTTGGAACAATCGACATAACACCTGCTTGCAAGGAGCCAAGTGTCACCATCAAAAGTAGGCTAATCACAATAGCTGCTATTGCCAAGCTCTTGAACTGATTCTTACTGATGTCATCTGCAAGCCTCATCATAAGAGCGAATGATCCAGTAATTTGAACCTTAAGCTCTGGATAGCTTGCAGTTAGTTTGTTAAACTCGTTATTTATGTCTTTCTGAATCTCATCAAAAAACTCTTTGTATTCATTTGAGCCTGCGTTCCTTAACTGGACACTAATATGACTCTTACTAAAGTCATCGCTCACTAGTGCCCTTCTTTCTTCAGGATTAGAACTATTAAATAGGTAAAGCAATTGAGATACTGCAATCTGACTATCCGGAATAGTTCTAAAATCTTCTGAACTTTGCATTATGGCATGGGTATCTTTGACAAGGTCTGCAAGTGAATTTGTTCGGATAATATATTCACTATAGCTTGCTTCAATTTTATTCTGAAGTCTATCCATTGAGTTCAATACATCGGGGTCCATTATTCCATCTGATCTAGCGGTATCAACGACTATGACCATATTTCCAGTGCCCATCATATTTTCATCAACAATGTCGTATGCCTGGCCAATCGGCACATCATCTGAATAGAGCTCAACCAGATTAGAGTCGATTTTGACTTGTGTTGCACCATATAAACAAACTATAAATCCGCCAACAAATATAACAGCGACCAAATATCTAAAACGCTCTACAAAAGCTGGAATCTTATTCAGTAATGGCTGAAGCCAGTCTGCACTTAAGAGCCAGGCCAGGCCAATTTTTTTTGCTCCAATTAATAAAGGCTTAGCAAAAAAACATAAGACACTTAATACTTTAGATTTCATGAAAAATGCTGCAGCCTTAATACCGGATTTTTTGTTTTCATCTGATTGGCTTATTTTTTTGACTTGCATCGGATGCCAGTAATTTAATAAAACTGGCAATAAATAGATTGTGTATAGGAAAGCAAAAAAAACGCCTGCTGCAGATGAGAAACCAAATTGAACAAACATAGGCATTCCCGTTACAGCCAATGAAGACATACCTGCCATCGTTGTAATGGTTGTTAGGAGTATAGGGACTCCAGTCTTGCCATAAGCTTTTGATAACGCTTCCTCATGCTCTTCTCCATCTCGCCTAAAAAATAAGTAGGAGCTCATGACATGGACACAGTCTGCTACGCCTACTGCGATAACAAGCATTACTGTTAGAGCAATCAATGTTGTCGATGCCAAATTTAACCAACTCAGTCCTCCAATCACAAACAATATACTAAGTCCTATTGCAAGCTGGGGTAGCACAACAGCGCTCGCAGATCGAAACAATGTCCAAAGAAGGAGGTTAATAATTACTACCATCCCTACTAATAGAAATGCAGCTTGAATCATAGTATCCATAGCCAAGGCAATCATTGCGGAGTTTCCAATTGGATAAAAATTAAATTGCTCAGTCATTTTTGGCTGTTCAATTATCGCGGTAATTGCCTTCATGAATGGCAGATAAAGCGCTGGCTCATCGGACTGATATTCAATTTTTTGTATTACAGCGCTATCATCTATGCTTGAATCAAAATCATCACTCCAGTCATCATCAGAAAGAAGAGAGAAGTCATCCTCTTGCTCTTGAACTACTGGAATAGCGCCAAAATCAGTTTTGATTGAGATTGCACCATATCGGTGATCTTTTGAAAACATAAACAGCTCAAGACTTGGCTGATCATCTGCCTCGGAGCCGATTGCACTCAACTTATTAGTGTCACTTGGGATTTTTTTAGGAACTAAACGAGGAGCACTTAAGACATCATCTTCATTTTTCTGAATTCGAATATTTGATAAGGACTGAACACGTTTAATATGAGTTAGTGATTCAACAATATCTGGAGTTAATCCATACTGATCCAGCCAAACATCGGTAGTGATCTGCTCATAGTTATCCAGAACCTCTGTTATCTCCGAGACTAAAGTGAGCGATTTATTTGAAAAGACATCTCCGTCTTTTGCCTCATAAACAATGAAAAGGCCATCATCACTACCAAATTGATCGCGGAATTCATCCAACGCCTCGATTGCCGGATCAGATTCACTAAACCACACATCAAAAGAAGTATCTAACACAAAACGTGAGGCGCCATAACCCATGAAAATAGTTGACATTAATGCAACTATTAGAACGGCATTACGATAAGGGATAAGCTGCGAAGGCACCTTTGCAAAATACTTATTGAGATACAGTAATAGATTCTTCATAATAAAGTTTGGAGTGCCGGCTTATATTATATCTATTTGTTCCTTAAAAGATTTAATTCAAGAATTAATTTCAACTATTTTTTTGCCAGTAAATTAGGCCTTGAGTATTAATTTTAACGTCGAGACTTAACCTCTCTTCTACAAAATTTTTATCACTCACCCCAATCTCATTAAGTCCTTTTAGAAAATAGTCCATCATTTTTTTATAAATGATGGATTCTGCATCCTTTTTGTCTGCATACTTTATTGCTAAGTCACTTACAAAGTGGATACTCTCCGTTAACTGCCTTACCACTCCTTGGGTTGGTTTGATGGCTGAAAAGTGAGTTAAGCAGACCCGTTCTGGATCAAACTCCATAATTCGATTGATGCTTTGAATGAGCGCCTTTGGATCAAACTGAACAGGGCTTGTACTTGGCAAAATATATATTTGGCCGTCACGATCAAGGTCGCGATAGGAGATTCCAAAGGTATCGCCAGTAAACATAGACTTTGTTGCCTTGTCCCAAACACAGAAATGATGTCTTGCGTGTCCTGGAGTGTCAATAAACCTGAGCTCTCTTCCATCAAAATCTAAAACAAAGTTATCTTCCGCCTCAATCACTCTATTGGCATCTATTGGAATGATTTCACCGTAATATTCCTTGAATTTCTCTTCACCGTAGACGGCCATAGCGCCTGCAATAAGTTTATTGGGGTCAATTAAGTGACGAGCGCCTCTTGGATGGACTACTAAAGTTGCATTTTGACATTGCTTCATGAGTTCACCAGCCCCTCCCGCATGATCAAGATGGACATGTGTCGGAATAATGTAGGATACCTCTGAAAAACTTGAGTCATTATGAGCAAGAGCCTCTTCAACGAGAGGAACACTATAATTACTGCCAGTTTCAATAATGGCAAACTTATTGTTCTGTCTCAGAAGATATATTGCTGCGAAATCTTTACTATAGTAGCCCGAATCAATCACATAAATCCCATCCACAACAGTCGTTATATTTGCACTAATAGTCATAACTCTTAATGATAAATTTTTTATTTCAACTTGATGTATTTTACTAGAATATAGCCAGATAAAAAAATACCCCGCCTTATGAAAGGTCGGGGTATTTTGAATAAAAGCCTAGCAATGTCCTACTCTCACATGGGGAGACCCCACACTACCATCGGCGCTAAGTGGTTTCACTTCTGAGTTCGGGATGGGATCAGGTGGGTCACACTTGCTATTATCACTAAGCAAACTGCTTACTTGATTGAAGTTAGTACTTTAATCAAGTGAATTAAAAAGTTTTTATACCATAGAGGTATAACAAAATGGATAAAGTAAAGTTTATAAGGCATATTGCCTGTTGACACAACAACATCTCCAAATATCTTGGGTGTTATATGGTCAAGCCTCACGATCAATTAGTACTAGTTAGCTCAATACATTGCTGCACTTTCACACCTAGCCTATCAACCTCGTAGTCTTCGAGGGATCTTTAGGATTATTAAATAATCAGGGAGACCTAATCTTGGGAGGGGCTTCCCGCTTAGATGCTTTCAGCGGTTATCCTTTCCACACATAGCTACTCGGCAATGCCACTGGCGTGACAACCGAAACACCAGAGGTGTGTCCATTCCGGTCCTCTCGTACTAAGAACAGCTTCCCTCAAGTCTCCAACGCCCACGGTAGATAGGGACCGAACTGTCTCACGACGTTCTAAACCCAGCTCGCGTACCACTTTAAATGGCGAACAGCCATACCCTTGGGACCTGCTCCAGCCCCAGGATGTGATGAGCCGACATCGAGGTGCCAAACACCCCCGTCGATGTGAACTCTTGGGGGGTATCAGCCTGTTATCCCCGGCGTACCTTTTATCCGTTGAGCGATGGTCCTTCCACTCAGAACCACCGGATCACTAAGACCTAGTTTCCTACCTGCTCGACGTGTCAGTCTCGCAGTCAAGCATCCTTTTACCTTTGCGCTCATTGCACGATGTCCGACCGTGCTGAGGATACCTTTGCGCTCCTCCGTTACTCTTTAGGAGGAGACCGCCCCAGTCAAACTACCCACCATGCATTGTTCCCGATCCGGATTACGGACCAAGGTTAGAACCCCAACCATACCAGGGTGGTATTTCAAGGTTGGCTCCACTCTAACTAGCGTTAAAGCTTCAAAGCCTCCCACCTATCCTACACAAGTAGGATCAGAGTTCAATGCAAAGCTGTAGTAAAGGTGCACGGGGTCTTTCCGTCTGGCCGCGGGTATACTGCATCTTAACAGCAATTTCAATTTCACTGAGTCTCGGGTGGAGACAGTGTGGCCGTCGTTACTCCATTCGTGCAGGTCGGAACTTACCCGACAAGGAATTTCGCTACCTTAGGACCGTTATAGTTACGGCCGCCGTTTACTTGGGCTTCGATCAAAAGCTTCGCGCAAGCGCTAACCTCATCAATTAACCTTCAAGCACCGGGCAGGAGTCACACCCTATACGTCCACTTACGTGTTTGCAGAGTGCTGTGTTTTTAATAAACAGTCGCAGCCACCTAGTATTTTCAACTCTTTTCTGCTTTATCAGCAAGTGATATCACATAACAAGAGTACACCTTCTCCCGAAGTTACGGTGTCATTTTGCCTAGTTCCTTCACCCGAGTTCTCTCAAGCGCCTTAGAATTCTCATCTCGTCCACCTGTGTCGGTTTGGGGTACGGTTTCATATAACCTGAAGCTTAGAGGATTTTCCTGGAAGCATGGTCTCACTCACTTCTCCCAAAAGAGGGATCGTTATCACGCCTTGAAATAGAGGTTCCCGGATTTTCCTAAGAACCATTTCTACACGCTTGAACAAGGACAACCATCGCCTTGCTGAGCTAACCTTCTCCGTCTTCCCATCGCAGTTATATGAAGTACGGGAATATTAACCCGTTTCCCATCGACTACGCATTTCTGCCTCGCCTTAGGGGCCGACTAACCCTACGCCGATTAACGTTGCGTAGGAAACCTTGGACTTCTGGCGAGGGGGTTTTTCACCCCCTTTATCGTTACTCATGTCAGCATTCGCACTTCTGATACCTCCAGCAAACCTCACAGTTCACCTTCAACGGCTTACAGAACGCTCTCCTACCATCGCAATAAATTGCGATCCGCAGCTTCGGTATATAGTTTAGCCCCGTTAAATCTTCCGCGCAAACCGACTCGACCAGTGAGCTATTACGCACTCTTTAAAGGAATGGCTGCTTCTAAGCCAACCTCCTGGCTGTCTATGCCTTTTCACATCGTTTCCCACTTAACTATAATTTTGGGACCTTAGCTGACGGTCTGGGTTGTTTCCCTTTCCACTACGGACGTTAGCACCCGCAGTGTGTCTGCCATGCTCATACTTTCTGGTATTCGGAGTTTGCAATGGTTTACTAAGTCTTGACGACCCGCTAGCCATAACAGTGCTCTACCCCCAGAAGTAATACATGACGCTCTACCTAAATAGATTTCGGAGAGAACCAGCTATCTCCGGGTTTGTTTGGCCTTTCACCCCTATCCACAGCTCATCCCCTCATTTTTCAACATAAGTGGGTTCGGGCCTCCAGTTAGTTTTACCTAACCTTCACCCTGACCATGGATAGATCACCCGGTTTCGGGTCTACTCCCAGCAACTAAACGCCCATTTAAGACTCGGTTTCCCTACGGCTCCCCTAATGGTTAACCTTGCTACTGAGAAGTAAGTCGCTGACCCATTATACAAAAGGTACGCAGTCACAGAACAAGTCTGCTCCTACTGCTTGTATGCATACGATTTCAGGTTCTATTTCACTCCCCTCCCGGGGTTCTTTTCGCCTTTCCCTCACGGTACTTGTTCACTATCGGTCAGTAGAGAGTATTTAGCCTTGGAGGGTGGTCCCCCCATATTCAAACAGCGTTTCACGTGCGCCGCCTTACTCGATTTCACAATTAAAAGATTTTCGTATACGGGACTATCACCCTGTGTCGTTGAACTTTCCAGAACATTCTACTAATCAAAAAATTGCTTAAGGGCTGGTCCCCGTTCGCTCGCCGCTACTAAGGGAATCTCGGTTGATTTCTTTTCCTCTAGGTACTTAGATGTTTCAGTTCCCTAGGTTTGCCTCCTTAACCTATGTATTCAGTTAAGGATAATGATCTTATGATCACTGGGTTTTCCCATTCGGAGATCTCCGGGTTAAAGCTTATTATCAGCTAACCGAAGCTTATCGCAGATTATCACGTCCTTCATCGCCTTCTACTGCCAAGGCATCCGTCGTATGCACTTATTCACTTGACCATATAACCCCAAAGTATCTGGGTTAATGGTTCTTTTTACACCGAGAAGTCACTAACTGTATCTCACGATACAATCGGTGAATTCTATTTTTTCAATGATAGATAAATCTATCAATGAGAATCCATATTTTTTGAAATTGTTGTGTCAATGCAATACACCTTTTTACGTTGTATTGTATTTAACAAACTTTACTTCATATCCAAATTGTTAAAGAGCTCCGAACCAAAGAATAAACCAAGGCTTGGTATAAAAACTTAAATAAACCTTATTAAATAATGCTTATTTAAGTTTTCATTTGAGAAAAATGGTGGAGCTAAGCAGGATCGAACTGCTGACCTCCTGGATGCAAACCAGGCGCTCTCCCAGCTGAGCTATAGCCCCATTAGAAAACTAATAACCCAGAAAATGGTGGGTCTGGGTGGATTTGAACCACCGACCTCACCCTTATCAGGGGTGCGCTCTAACCAACTGAGCTACAGACCCTTAATATCAATTAAATTGACTTTGGGTTATTGGTCTTTTTTTCTCTT